>Ga0268278_1000164_pt1 | contig 50263 bp, 51 predicted proteins | sample saktaG_3_FD_190135 | JGI IMG/M metagenome (GOLD analysis project Ga0268278, IMG submission 190135) | Saline water microbial communities from Sakinaw Lake, British Columbia, Canada - sak_2010_1_5_55m | ecosystem: Environmental > Aquatic > Non-marine Saline and Alkaline > Saline ...
GGACTTAAAATCCCTCGATGTTTAACATCATGAGAGTTCGATTCTCTCCCCAGGCACCAGATTTCAAGGGGTTATGGCCTTTAGGGTCATGCCCCTTTTTCTTTGGTAGAGCTTCATGTGGATATTTGAAAAGAAGGGAAGTAATATATAAAAAGAATTGCTAAAAGAGAAAGAAACTTGATAAAATAAGCGAAGGTTAATTATGGAACAAAGTAGTAAAAATACGAAAGGAAAGCTTATGTATAAAATAGCCGTTATTCCGGGTGACGGAATAGGTAAAGAGGTAATAGAAGAGGGTATTCGTGTTCTTGATGCTGCCGGCACGAGATTCGGATTTTCACTTGAGTGGCAGACCTTTCCGTGGGGATGCGATTATTACGTCGAAAATGGTGTGATGATGCCGCCGGACGGATTGGATCAATTAAAACCGTATGATGCCATCTTTCTTGGTGCCGTCGGGACACCGGGTGTTCCCGACCATGTATCACTATGGGGTCTTCTAATACCTATACGGCGGGAATTCCGTCAATATGTTAATATTCGACCCGTGAGATTATTACGGGGAATAACGAGCCCCCTGAGAGACAAAAAAGCCGGGGATATTGATTTCTACGTTGTCAGAGAAAACAACGAAGGAGAATATTCAAACATCGGCGGCAGGATTTATGAGGGAACGGAGGATGAGATAACCGTTCAGGAATCAATCTTTACCAGAAGAGGCGTGGAGAGAATTCAGAGATTTGCCTATGAGCTTGCGAAAAAACGTGACAGAAAACATCTGACCTCGGCTACCAAATCGAATGGAATCGTCTTCACAATGCCCTACTGGGATGAAATATTTAAAGAACTCTCATCAGACTATCCTGAAGTTGAAACAGATCAATTCCATATTGACGCGCTTTGTGCCAGAGTTATCTCTGAGCCTGAATATTTCGATGTCATTGTTGGAAGTAACTTATTCGGAGATATTATATCGGACATCGGGCCGGCTATTGCGGGAAGTCTCGGTATTGCCGCCTCGGGTAATTTAAATCCGGAAAGAAACTACCCCTCCATGTTTGAACCGGTCCACGGTTCTGCACCGGACATTACGGGGAAAGGAATCGCAAATCCTATCGGTCAGATATGGTCTGGTGCTATGATGCTCGAACACCTCGGGCAGCCAGAGGCAGCGCGTGTTATTGAAGAAGCCATAGAGACCGCCATTGATGAGCGAAACGTAAAAACCCCCGACCTGGGAGGAAAAGCAACAACTAAGGAACTGGGCAAGAGTATTGCGGAAATTGTGGCCGGTTCCTAAAAAGTAGAAAAAATAGAGGGTCAATGGAGAGAGTAAAAGGATGTAAAAACCCCTTACAAAAGAAAGGAGGTGTAACTGCCCGATATTGGTTTCAATGGCCTTAGTCACATAAACATTTCAATTAATGATTGAAAGGAGAGAACAAATGAAAAAATATAGCGCTATCCTTGTTGCCTTAGTTGTACTGGTCGGGCTTACCTTTACATCGGCCGCACTGGCCGGGTATCCGGATAAGCCGATCAACTATGTTATTTGTTTTAATCCCGGAGGGGAATCCGATATCACGGCACGAATTCAACAGCAGTCGCTTGAGAAGGTTCTCGGTGTGCCGATTGTCATGGTATATAAAAAGGGTGGTGGAGGCGCTGTGGGTTGGTCCGAACTGATGCGAACGAAGCCGGACGGATATACCATCTACGGCACTAATTTACCCCATACCATTGTGCAGCCCATGACACGAGGGAATACAGGATATGAAACGAAAAAGGTAAATAATGTATACATGTTTGAATTTACACCCAATATTCTGGCAGTTACAACGGACAGCGAGATCAAAACGCTGAAGGATTTTGTCGAATATGCCAAAAAGAACCCCGGAGCTAGCGTAGGAGGCAGCGGTCAACCGTCAGCAAACAGCCTTGGCTGTGAAGCCTTCGCCAAAGTTGCCGGTCTCAAGCTGACATACATATCGTTTACCGGTTCCGGAGCGGCCGTTCCAGCCCTTCTGGGAGGCCATGTTAAGGCATTGATGACGTACACATCCATGGCATCCCAATATCCGGAGAAGATGCGGGCCCTGGCAATCGCCGCAGACAAGAGGGCCAAGGCGCTGCCCGATGTTCCGACTTTCAAAGAGCTGGGCTATGAATTTGTCGAGGGAGCGTATCGGGGAGTCGCTGTCCCACCCGGGACACCCAAAAAGGTTCGCAAGGTTCTTGAAAAGGCTTTTGAGAAAGTCAATTATGATCCAGTTGTAATTAAGAAAATGGAAGACCTCGGGTTCATTATGGAATATTACGGTGAAGACGCATCGAAAAAATTGGTTACCAAATTGTCGAAGTACTATAAACAGCTTCTGAAGGACTTGGGCTTGTTGAAAAAATGATTGCCACGGAGGAGTCAAAACGTGTTTGAGGCCATTTTAGCTTCGTTTGGCCATATCTTTACGGTCAAAGTAATTCTTATGATTATCGCCGGTCTTTTCGGCGGTCTTTTAGCAGGGGCATTACCGGGGCTGACCGCCACCATGGCGGTCGCCCTTCTTGTCCCCTTTACCTTTACGATGAATCCCACGGAGGGCCTGATCGTTCTGGGAGCTATCTATATGGCCTGCATTTACGGGGGTGCCTTTTCGGCGATTCTCGTAAATACGCCGGGTACTCCGTCATCGATCGGAACCACATTCGACGGATATCCGATGGCCAAGAAAGGAGAAGGGGAGCGGGCGGTTCTCACCGCGACTTTCGCTTCAGCCTACGGGGGGATTATCGGTGTGTTCTTTCTGCTCTTCCTTTCACCTCCGCTGGCAGCGGTAGCCCTGAAATTCGGTCCCCCCGAGTACTTCTGGATGGCCGTTTTCGGAATCACTATTATCTCTTCGCTCGCATCAAAAAATGTCCTCAAGGGATTTATCGGAGGAGCCATCGGAGTTCTCATCAGTACAATCGGAATTGCTCCCATAGGCGGAGATGTAAGGTGTACGTTAGGTTATCCCCAGATGCAGGGAGGTATTGAACTGATTGTGGCGCTCATCGGATTTTTCTGCATACCGGAAGCGCTCACCATGATCGAACAGAGAACTAAAATATTTCACTTGGCAGAAACGAAGCGGCAGACCGGTATTGTTTTCAAAACGTTCAAGGAAGTCATGAAAAAGCAGGGGAATCTCCTGCGATCATCGATAATCGGAACCATTGTCGGTATTCTTCCGGGAGCAGGCGGGAGCGTTGCAAACCTTGTAGCTTACAATGAAGCCGTCAGGGTCTCGAAGACACCGGAAAAATTTGGTACCGGTATCATCGACGGTATCATTGCCACAGAGTCTTCAAACAATGCCGTTGTGGGAGGCGGCATGATACCGCTGGTGACACTGGGCATCCCCGGGGCACCCCCCGATGCCGTACTTTACGGTGTTTTATTGCTGCACGGACTCAGACCGGGACCGGAATTATTTACGATGCATTCCGATGTGGTGTATACCTTTATCATGTCTCTGTTTGTGTCGACGATTCTCATGATCCCCGTGGGTATCATGGCGGGAAGGATTCTGCATCAAACCGTTGTCCGTCTTCCCATTCGCTTTCTGGCTCCTATTATATTATTCCTTACGATTATCGGTTCGTATTCTATCCGTAATAACGTTACCGATGTCTTTATCATGCTGACACTCGGAGTAATCGGTTACATACTGAAACGCCTGGATTTTCATCCCGGTCCGATAACCCTCGGTTTGATCCTCGGCCCTATCGGAGAAATGGGTTTTGTGCAGGCCCTTCTCATGGGGCAGGTCCTGCCCAACAAATGGATGATCTTTTTCGATAGACCGCTGTCCTGGGTTTTGATCGTCATGTCTATTTTATCACTTGGCTGGCCTCTGTTGATGAAGCGGTTTGGCAAGAGGTGGAAGGTAAAGGAGGTGTCATTAGATGAAGGCTGATCGAATTGTGTCAGTTATCTTTATACTGATAGCGCTTGTTTTCTGGTCGCAGACCTTTGGATTACAGTACAATTGTTCAATCTTCCCGCATTTGATACTGATATTCCTTATTTTGTCATCGGCGATCATGTTTGTGCAGACATTCTTCGCAAAAGATATTAAGAGAGAACGCCTCTCGGGGAAAGATTTAAAGTATATAATCGTATCAATTGCCATCACTTGTGTATGGATATATATATTGGATTTTCTCGGCTTCATAGTTTCAAGCGTTATATGTTTGTCCATACTCACTCTTATCATTGACCTCCAGAGGCCAGCCCCCATCCGGTTTCTCTCATCTGTCGCCATTTATACCCTGATGGTTTTAGTTTTCTGGTTCATTTTTCACAAATTTTTACTGGTTCCCCTGCCCACCGGGTACTTTATCTGATGATGGAAAAGAGGACAAAAAGCAAGGTTACCCATCCTTTAGCCCACGGATACAACTTGAACTGAACAGCGAGCGCATTCCCCGCTGCTTGCGGCGGGGTCAGCGAGCGAACAGAATCAACAAATTTCCTTACCCCGATAAACGGGATAAGTCCCACTAAAGGGGATAAATGCGTTAACGAAATTATTTTCTGGCAGAAAATAATTTCTAACTTACTAAACAGTCGGAGCTCCCCCGCAACAAGTTGCGGGGGAGCTTCAATATTAAATGGTTGTAGCTTTTTCATGGAAACTGCTTGAAGTAATATGGTAGTTTGCTATAAAGGGTGGCGGTGAATGGCCTTAGAGTTGTCGTCAGATGAGTGGTGAGTTACTTATCCGGCAGGGTAGGGCGGGTAATTGCTCTCTACCTTGGGCTGTGCCCTGCCGCACTGCAAAACAATCTTATTGATAAACCTTGTATTTTTTAGTATATTAACATGTTAAAACAGGTTTTTGGGACTTAGTTTCCTGAATTTCGGGTTTAAGCCTGTTTGAAAAAACTATAAGGGATGAGATGCTTCTCACAATCAACAGTGATAACCCGCAGCTTCGATTGATCAGAAAGGCTGTCCAGATAATGGAGGATGGAGGAATAATTGTTTATCCTACCGACACGGTGTATGGAATCGGGTGTAATCTTTTTAACAAGAGGGGAATCGAGAAGATCTACGAAATCAAAAAGAGAGACAGGAAAAAACCTTTTAGTTTTATCTGTGCGGACTTAAAGGACATAAGCCGCTATGCAAAGGTATCAAACTACGCATACAAAACGATGAAACGTCTGTTGCCTGGTCCATATACTTTCATACTTGAGGCATCGAGACTCGTCCCGAAAATTTTACTGCCAAAGAGAAAAACAACAGGAATCAGGGTTCCGGATAATCAGATATGTCTTTCCCTTGCCGGGGAATTAGGGCATCCTATCATAAGCACGAGCGCAACTATGGAAGATGGCGAGATATTAGGTGATCCATTCGAGATTGAGGAAAAACTGGGGCATTGCGTAGATTTGATTATTGATGGGGGTATTCTCGGTGTAGAACAATCCAGCATAGTAACTCTGGTTGATGATACTCCTCTGGTTATCAGGACCGGTAAGGGCAATGTAAACGATTTCATATAAGTGAGAAGAAGGATTTGATATGAGAAAGAAAATGCTGATAAACGCTATTGATGAAGAACAAAACCGTATGGCAATTGTTGATTCTGATGGCAAGCTGGTGGAATATAACATTCAGATGTCCATTAAAGAACGGACAACTGGAAATATCTACAAAGGAGTTGTCGTCAAGGTGGAGCGTGGTCTCCAGGCGGCTTTCGTGGACTACGGGGGCAGCAGAAACGGGTTTCTCCCCCTGCATGATGTCAGTTCAAAGTACCTGACAGAAGAGAAGAAAGATGTTTCGGAACGAAAACCTATACTTAAAGTCGGTCAGGAAGTACTAGTTCAGGTGCAGAGGGAAGAGACTGAACGGAAAGGGGCGATGCTTACCACTTACATATCGCTGGCGGGACGGTATCTTGTCTTGATGCCCGACAAACAGGGTGGCGGTATATCTCGAAAGATAGAGGATGAGGCGGATCGCAGAAAACTGAAGGAATTGATGGATCAGATAAATGAGGATGAGAAGATTGGTTATATCGTCCGTACGGTAGGGATACATAGGAAAAAAAGAGAGCTTTCAAGTGACTACCACCGTCTTCTCAGATTACTTAACAACTTACAGGAAAAGGCCAAAACGGCTCGTGCGCCGTCACTGATCTATCAGGAGAGCGACTTTGGAGTGCGCTCGCTGCGGGATTATTTTAACCCCGATATCAGCGAAATCCGGGTCGACGATATTGAAACTTTCAGAAAAATAAAAGATTACTGCAAGGTCGTTTCTCCGAGAAGTATGAAGATGATTAAGCATTACAACGAGAAGACTCCGATCTTTAACAAATACCAACTCGAGGATCAGATAGACGCAATCTACAGGGAACGTGTAGCCCTCAAATCGGGTGGATCTATTGTTATAAGTCCCACGGAGGCAATGATAACAATAGATGTCAATTCAGGGCGTTCTTTAAACAAAAAAAATATTGAACAAACTGCCTTTCAGACAAACCTCGAAGCGGCCGAGGAGATAGCCAGACAGCTCAGATTGAGAGATCTGGGGGGGCTGATTGTAATCGATTTCATAGATATGGTGGACAACAAACATAACGTAGAAGTGGAAAGGACATTTAAAGAAGCCTTGAGTCTGGATAGATCCAGGATACAACTTTCAAAGATATCCAAGTTCGGCCTCCTTGAGTTGTCGAGACAGAAAAAACAATCCACAATACAGGAAATCAGCTATACGTCCTGTCCTCTCTGCAGGGGGAGCGGACTGCGACCATCATTGGAATACACGGCACTCGGTGTTTTCAGAAAGATTAAATCGGAAGCTGTGAAGGGAGATTTTTCCGCGATTAAAATCATTCTTCCATATGGAGTGGCAGATTATTTGTTGAATCAAAAGAGAATTGAAATCGGTAAGTTCGAAAGTTTTTACGACACGGCCATTCATATATCAGGGAGCCCTGACATAGAATGGGGAAAGTCAAAATTTGAATTTGTCAAAAAAGAAGAGATGCCGGAAGTACCGCCAATACATGAAAACAATCAATCTAAAATAAAGTTCCGCGGAAGGACACCGGAATTCAGAAAACAGGGATACGGCAGCACAAAACGCGAATCGGCTATAAAAAAAGATGAAGGTCGAGAAGAAAATAGCGTTTCAATCGATAAAGAAGAGGCCCCCAAAAATTCAGACAAAAAAGAAGGCGATCGATTAAAGATACTCAGTAAAATCGTTAATATATTTAAAAGCTGATCTCTGAATCCTGAAACTCGTCAACTACATTTTCCCCAATTCCTTGGAGCGGAGAGTCGCCTCTTCCACGGCAGACATAAGGGTTGCCCTGAGTTTGCCCTCTTCGAGTGCCTTTATTCCTGCGATGGTGGTGCCTCCAGGAGAAGTAACCATATCCTTCAACTCTGCCGGGTGTTTGTCTCCTTTAAGGTAGAGTTTTGCTGCGCCGAGGAGAGTCTGTGCTGATAGTGTCAGGGCGATATCCCTGCTCAGACCCATTTTAACACCGGCATCTGATAGCGCTTCAATGATTATAAATCCATAAGCAGGACCACTTCCACTAAGCCCGGTTACAGCATCCATAAGGTCTTCCTTTACGATGACCGTAATTCCTACAGAGCTGAAAATATGACGAGCCAGGGCAAGATCATCTTCGGTTGCATTATTTCCAAGTGCAAGTGCCGTGGCCCCTTCACCGACTAATGCCGGAGTATTCGGCATAGCTCTGATTATACGTACATTCTTTTTGCAATATTTTTCTATGAATTTTATGGTTATACCGGCTGCAATTGATATGATCAGTTTGGTTTTATCAATCATATCGGACATACCTTCAAGAACATCCGCCATATTCTGAGGTTTTACCGCAAGAATAACGATATCTGCATTTTTTATTGCTTTTTTATTATCTGCTGTTACCTTGACCCAGTACTTTTCTTCAAGATAGCCCCGCCTTTCCGGTAATATATCGGAAACCGTTATACTTTCAGGGGAAATCAGATCGCCTGAAATAACGCCGCTGGTGAGAACCTCTCCCATTTTTCCACCGCCTATAATACTTAACTTTTTACCTTTTAACATTTTGCTCCGTTTCCTCCTCTCGAGACCTTTTAAAATAGAATTATAGAAGATTAAACTATTTATTACCAATGATAAATTAAAAAACAGTCAATTTGCAAATTGGACTACATATTTGGAGGACATTATGGTAAGTATCCATAAAACAAGCCGATTAAGGAGAAATAATGTTCATACTGGGAAATCTTTTAGAAGCATTCGCCAAGATTCTTTATATGGGGCTCAATCTCTATATGTGGGTAATAATAATCAGGGCGGTTATCTCATGGGTTAATCCCGATCCCTATAATCCTATCATGAGGTTCCTCTACCAGATTACAGAACCCGTCCTTTCCCCGATAAGGAGATGGATTCCTCTAAAGGGCATGGGAATAGATATTTCCCCTATGATTGTCATCGCAGCTATTTATTTCTTAAGCACGTTTCTGGTACAGAGTATTCTGGACATAGCTGCTTACTTAAAAATGTAAGAGTAAAGACCTGCCGAGACCATTACAATTATGTTGCCGATTAAGGAAACTAAAGACGGTGTTGTCTTCAAGATCAGGGTTGTACCCAGGTCATCAAGATGTGAGCTGGTAGAAATTCAGGAAGATGCCCTTAAAATAAAGATTACCGCCCCGCCTGTAGAGGGGAAAGCTAACGAAGAGTGTATAAAATTCATTGCCGATAAACTCGGTGTCAGAAAATCCCGGGTTGCTATCATTGCCGGACACAAATCGAAGAAAAAAACCATCGCCGTATCAGGATTAACAAGTTCAGAGTTCAGGACTCTGAGTTCAAAATTCAAATCGAAACCCAGAACCCTGAACCCAGAACCCTGAACTTTGAACTCAGAACTTGCCATGCAGAAAGAAACGGAAAATAAACGGGTCGCTAAAGCAGCCGGGGTTGTCGGAGCGGCAACGCTTCTCAGCAGGATATTCGGCTTCATCAGAGACATGGTAGTTGCCTGGTTTTTCGGGGCCGGTTTAGCCACGGATGCTTTTTTTGTTGCTTTCAGGATACCGAATCTCTTAAGACGCCTCTTTGCCGAAGGGTCCCTGACTATATCTTTCGTTCCCATCTTTACCGAATACCTGAAAAAAAAGTCGAAGGAAGACGCGTTAGGACTAGCCAATACGGCATTTACTCTGCTTTCCATAATACTTGTAATTGTCTCGCTGGCCGGTATTCTCTTTTCTCCTTTGATAGTCAAGATAATAGCTCCGGGTTTTTCAAAGGTGCCCGACAAGTATGAACTGACGGTATTTCTCACCCGGCTCATGTTCCCCTACATCTTCTTTATCTCCCTGGTTGCGCTTTGTATGGGGATACTCAATTCCCTCAGGCATTTTGCCGCACCGGCTCTTGCTCCGGTCGTCCTCAACATTTCTATCATAGGTTCCGCGGTTCTGCTCCGTAATCTGTTTCCGGAACCGATAATATCGCTTGCCGTCGGTGTAATGATCGGGGGTGTTCTTCAGCTTGCCATGCAGTTTCCTTTTTTAACAAAGGTGGGCGTAAAACTCCGTCCCAGTTTTGACTTCAAACATCCCGGTATTAAGAGAATAGGAACACTCATGTTTCCTGCGGTGTTTGGGGCAGCGGTCTATCAGCTCAACATATTTATAAGCACCCTCCTCGCATCTTTTCTTCCCGGCGGGAGCGTATCATATCTCTACTATGCCGATAGGATCGTGCAGCTTCCTCTCGGCGTTTTCGCCATAGCCGTGGGAACGGCATCGCTTCCCACTCTGTCGGAACAGGCCACAAGCGGTGACCTCGGAGAGATGAAGAAAACCATTTCATTTTCGCTGAGGCTGATTTTCTTCATCACCATTCCGGCGATGATTGCGATGATTGCGCTCCGCGTCCCGATAATATCGGTTCTCTTCCAGAGAGGAGAATTTGATCATCAGTCAACAATCCTCACAGCGCAGGCACTGCTCTATTATGCCGTCGGCCTCTGGGCATTTTCGGGAATCAGGGTGGTTGTTTCGGCATTCTATTCATTACAGGACACAAAAACCCCTGTGAAGGTCGCAATTATTGCCTTGATCGTGAATATTATCTTAAGCGTTATACTGATGTATCCCATGAAGCACGGTGGACTGGCACTTGCTACTTCTGTTGCATCTGCCGTAAATATTATAATATTATTTTTCGTCCTCAAGAAGAGGATAGGACGATTTTTAGACGAAGAATTTAGGGGTTCTATCTTTAAGACTGTATTGGCGTCCCTGGCAATGTGGGGGACAATAGCCCTTGTCAATTATATTCTTCCATGGAATAATGAGGGGACATTTAACGAAAGGTTTCTGGCACTAATATTGGGAGTGGCGGTTGGACTGATAACATTTTTAATCGTTTCCTTTATTTTGAAAAGCACTGAGATTATGAAAATTTTTGAAATCGTAAAAGGAAGAACATATAGTAATAAATGACAATCTGCGGATAGTAAGGAAGTTCAATAATGGCAGCAAAAAACTATTATAAAATACTGGGTGTTAGTAAAGATACCGGAGAAAAAGAAATAAAAAAGGCATACAGGCATCTTGCCCTGAAATACCATCCTGACAGAAACCCGGGAGACAAGGAGGCGGAAGAACGTTTCAAGGATATCGCTGAGGCCTATGGTGTCCTTATGGACAAGGGAAAAAGAAGACAGTATGAACAGTTCTACCGGGAAGATGCCCGTTATGGTTATACCAGTACCGATAAAGGTTTTTATTATAATCAGGAAGACATCTTCAGGGAAATATTCAACAATCCCCGGACAAAAGATATGTTCAGCGAACTGCAGAAGGAATTCCAAAGGCAGGGGGTCAGGTTTGATGAAAATTTCTTTAATGAGGTTTTCTTCAGAGGCCGTGGAGTTTTCTTCGGCGGCGTTTTCTTCACCGGGCCGGGCGGAACTAAAATTCATACATTTAGAAACAGTGTGCCCGGACATATGGATGAAAGGTTGCGGACAAAAATAGAGCCCACCGGTGTTTTTGATAGTATCATAAAGAAGGTAGGCAGCTTCGTGTCGAAAAAACTTTCAGCTCTTGCGACTCAGAGGATTTCAACTGGCGCCGGGAAGGGGAGGGATATAAATTATAATATTACCCTTTCCAGGATGGAGGCATCGACAGGGAAAGAGATCGTCATATCCTACAGGAGAGATGACGACAGGTCAGAAAAATTGTCCGTAAAGGTGCCTCCGGGTGTAAAAAACGGCACAAGATTGAAGCTTAAGGGTAAGGGTCTTCCCGACATCGGGGGAGGGTCCTCCGGAGATCTTTATTTGACTGTTAATCTTCAATAGAATCAATGGGTAAGATTTTCAGACCGGCTGATAGACAAGCTTATAAAAAAATTGACTTCATGGGGGCAAAGTGGTAGGGGAAAATCCCTCTCCCCTTGAGAACACGAGAGTTTTGAAAATATGATTCACTCTCAGAATCACATTTTTAAAACTCTTAACATTGATAAGATCGCAAAAAGTCTTTTCGGAGCGAATCTAAGCATTTTGGGGAAAAGATGCTGGTAGTGACCGGAGTTAAGAAAATCTAACTGTTTGAGTGCGTTAGCGCGAGTTTTAGATTTTTAGCCGGGTAGTAACAGCATCCCCAAAATGGTTCTGAGCGAGGAAAACTAACTTTTTGTGAGTGCATCAACATTGATAAAAGAGGAAGGCTGAGCGATGCTTGATATTAAATTTTTAAGGCAGAACATTGATTTTGTCCGAAGAAAGATGCTGGAAAGGGATGTAGATGTTGACTTAGATGGTTTTGTCGGCCTTGATTCCAGGAGAAGAGATATCCTGCAGGAAGTTGAAACCCTGAGGAGTGAGAGAAACAGGGTTTCAAGGGAAATTGGCCAGAAGAAGAAGAACGGAGAAAATGCATCGGAACTTGTGAATATGATGAGCGAGGTTTCCACCCGGATAAAAGAACTTGATGAATCTCTCAAGGAGACCGAGGAGAATCTCAATAATCTGATGATGATAATCCCGAATCTTCCCCACGAATCGGTTCCCTATGGAACGGGTGAGGGAGACAACCCTGTTGTGAGAGAGTGGGGAGAAAAACCCGTATTCGATTTTGAACCGAAACCTCACTGGGAAATAGGGGAGAGTCTCGGCATTCTCGATTTTGCCAGGGGTGCCAGCATTACAGGGGCGAGGTTTACGCTCTATCGCGGTATGGGCGCGACGCTGGAACGGGCCCTGATAAATTTTATGGTCGACCTCCACACCTCCGAGCATAACTACACCGAAGTTTTAACACCCTTTATGGTGAACAAGGCAAGTATGACGGGTACAGGACAGCTTCCCAAATTTGCCGAGGATCTCTTTAAGATAGAAGGAATGGAATATTATCTCATTCCCACAGCCGAGGTACCTGTCACCAATATATACAGGGAAGAGATACTGAACGAGAAGGAGCTACCCTGTTACTTTGTCGCCTATTCGCCCTGTTTCCGGAGTGAAGCGGGTTCTCATGGAAAGGACACAAGGGGACTTATCAGACAGCACCAGTTCAATAAAGTCGAGATGGTAAAGTTCACAACACCGGAGATATCCTACGACGAACTGGAAAAGCTGACTCTCAATGCGGAAGAAATACTAAAAAGGCTCAACATCCATTTCAGGACGGTCAATCTTTGTACGGGGGATTTGGGATTTTCATCTGCCAAGACGTACGATCTGGAGGTATGGCTCCCCGGACACGATACATATAGAGAAATTTCATCCTGCAGTAATTTCGAGGATTTCCAGGCCCGGCGGGCAAACATCAGGTTCCGCCGCGAAGAGAGCGGAAAGCTGGAGTTTGTGCATACCTTAAACGGTTCCGGACTTGCTGTTGGAAGAACCGTGGTGGCGATCTTGGAGAACTATCAACAGAAAGATGGGAGCGTTATCATTCCCGAGGTACTGAGACCCTACATGAAGGGAGTTGACAGAATTCTTCCCGTACGATAATAATAACACCGACGGAGGGATGGCCGAGTGGTCGAAGGCGGCGGTCTTGAAAACCGTTAACCGAAAGGTTCGCGGGTTCGAATCCTGCTCCCTCCGCCAATAAGAATTAAGAATGTAGAATTAAGAATGAAAAGTAACCCTTGAAAAATGCTCACACTGTCATTGCGAATCCGCCTTTGGTGGATGAAGCAATCTCACATTTTTCACTCTTAATTTCTAATTGCAGTAACGGAGAGATGGCTGAGCGGCTGAAAGCGATCGCCTGCTAAGCGATTGTACGCCTCAAAAGGTGTACCGGGGGTTCGAATCCCCCTCTCTCCGCCATTTTTTTTGATATTAGCGTGCGCCCATAGCTCAGCTGGATAGAGCGTCGGACTACGAATCCGAAGGTCGAAGGTTCGAATCCTTCTGGGCGTACCAGTAAAATCAGAGGGTTAGCTAAAATGTCTAACCCTTTTTTTGCTGTGCACATTTCCCCCATACATTTATTGCCAGCTTAATTTGTTACCGGTCTCAATTTCTCCAGCGATGTATCGTCTGCCGTAACTTTTCAAAACTTGATTTTTTCAACCCCCTAAGCAGATCTATGAACTTTAAATATTGTCTGAAGACATGGCAAGACGGCAAGAAATCCCTTGCAGGAATTTACGCATAAGCTGTATAAAATTAGTTGCGAGAATTGAATGTCAACCTGTTTTCTTCTTTTAATCCCGGCTTCGAGAGTGTGAAGAAAAAGTTTGCTTTCAGGAGGTGAGAATTCTCATGATCAGTAACACGGTTTTGAAAATGCATTTACGTTTCATCCTCGTCCTGCTGTTTTTAATGACAGGATGCGCTACACCGTTGAGGCAGACAGTAGAGAAAGGTGATATTAATGGTGTAAAGGCACTACTTGATCAAGGCGCTGATGTGAATGAAAGTTTCTACGGTGAAACTGCATTGATGTTGGCCTCATGCTATGGACACATTGAAATAGTGAAGATGTTGCTGGACAGAGGTGCTGATGTAAATACAGTGAGAGGTGGCGGTTGGTCAGCCCTCAGCTCAGCAGCAAGCGGAAGGCATACTGATATTGTCAAACTTTTACTGAACAGAGGCGCTGATATAGATAAAGCCATTTGGGGGCTGCGCGAGAACACTATCACACAGGCCAAAGATGCCGTTGTGGTTCTTAAGGAATTCAAACAACAAAGAATCGCTCGCAAGCCTGTAACAGTGATACCAAAACTGTCTCAAGAGGTTTTGCCTGCCATTAGATACGACGTTGACAAACTTCCTGTGATGCAAGCAAAACCAAACAAAAACGCCTATGCAATCGTCATCGGAGTTGAGAAATACCGCCAGAAGCTGCCCAAGGCTGATTTTGCAGACAATGATGCCAGGGTTATGGCAGAGTATCTCACGAAGGTCATGGGCTATCCTGAAGAGAATATTGTCACACTCCTGAATGATAGAGCGCTGAAGAGTGATCTGGAAAAGTATCTGGGGAAATGGCTTTCCAATAATGTTGAAAAAGACAGTTCAGTATTTATCTATTATTCTGGGCACGGAGCCCCGAATCCTAAGACAGGAGATGCGTATCTCGTTCCATACGATGGAGACCCCTCGTTTATTGAAGAGACGGGATATCCCCTGAAAAGGCTTTATGCGAAGCTCGACAAACTGAACGCCAAAGAAATTATCGTTGTCCTTGATTCCTGTTTCTCAGGCGCAGGCGGCAGGTCGGTGATCGCCAAGGGTGCACGGCCTCTGGTTATGAATCTCCAGAACAATACGGCTCTGTCAAAGAATATGACTGTCATATCCGCATCAGCTGGCGACCAAATCAGTTCGACCTATGATGAAAAAGGGCATGGCCTGTTCACGTATTTTCTGCTCAAAGGCATTAAAAATGAAGATGTCATAAAGCCGGATGGCTCTATCAAGATGGAAGACCTCTTTGGCTACATCAAACCCCGGGTGGAGCGCATCGCGCGGAAGCAATTCAACAACGAGCAGACGCCACAGTTGATCGGGGCGAAAAAGAATTAGGGATTGTTTATGAAGAAATTGGCTATATATGTTTTAGTCCTTGCAATGGCAATTGTTGTTTTTGGAGGGATGCGATGAAGAGATTCTTTATTGTGATATTAGTTCTATTTCTAATTGGGCTTTTACCAGTTGATGCGGAACAAGTCGAATTTAAAAACGCAGTAAGAGAGGTGGAGCGTACCGTCGTAAGTGTTTCTGGAAAATTATTTAACGGGAAGAGTATAACAGGGTCAGGCTTTGTTTTTAATAAAACTGGATATATTATAACAAGTACTCGACTAATTAAAAATGCAGTGTCTATAATGGTCACAACCACAAAAGGAATAGAATGTCAAGCAAAGGTTATGGGGCGAGATGGTCTTACAGATACTGCAGTAATTAAGATCAAGACAAATGATGAACTTTCAGAAATAAAGTACGGCAACTCAGATGCCTTAAAAGTAGGAGATGAAGTGATTGCCTGCGGTGATATATTGGGCGATAAGTCTCTTGGCAATAGTAAGGGTAAAATAGTGGCTAAATTGGGAGATTTAATTCGGACCGATGTAAAAGATTTTCGTGAGAAGATAGGTGGCCCGATTATCAATATAAAGGGTGAGATTGTGGGTCTAAATTTGGGTAGAATGCAAAAAACTGAGAATGTACATGTAATGCCAATTAATACGGTAAAGGTTATTGCGATAGAACTAATAAAATCGGGACGGATTACTGGAAGGTTCATTACACATCATGATATCAAACTGCCCCGCTTCGTCCTGAAATAGCCTCGACACCACCCTTTGGATCTTCTGTCATCACGTCCGACGTCGACGAACTTCCTGTGATGCAGGCTAAACCAAACAAGAACGCCTATGCCATCGTCATTGGAGTTGAGAAATACCGCCAGAAGCTTCCCAAGGCTGATTATGCAGACAATGATGCCAGGATTATGGCAGAGTATCTCACGAAGGTCATGGGCTATCCTGAAGAGAATATTGTAATGCTTATAAATGATCACGCGGCCAAGAGTGATTTTGAAAAGTATCTGGGAAAGTGGCTTCCCAATAACGTCGAAAAAGACAGCTCAGTATTTATCTATTATTCGGGGCACGGGGCTCCGAACCCGAAGACAGGAGATGCGTATCTCGTTCCATACGATGGAGACCCCTCGTTTATTGAAGAGACGGGCTATCCCCTCAAAAGGCTTTATGCGAAGCTCGACAAACTGCCCGCCAGAGAAATCATCGTCGTCCTTGATTCCTGTTTCTCAGGCGCGGGCGGCAGAAGCGTTCTTGCAAAAGGCGCCCGGCCTCTTGTTATGAATATGGATCAACAGGTGCTTCACAGTGACAGGATAGCCATCCTGTCTGCCTCATCGGGAAGCCAGACAAGTTCGACCCATGAGAAGGAGGGGCACGGCCTCTTTACATACTTTCTGCTCAAGGGGATCAAGGACGGTAATTCTGAGCTTGGAACTCTTTACAATTACCTTAAACCGCAGGTGGAAAGGATTGCGAGGAAAACGTATAATAACGAGCAAACCCCGGGACTGATTGCCCCGAAGGGGCTTTTGAACCTGATGCTTTACAACCGGCAGCTGCAAGGAGGTGGGTTATGAAGAAGATATTTACATTTGTTTCAATACTTGCTGTTTTGATTTTGCTGACAGGCTGTGCGACATTACCGCCTCTAACCGATGCCGTTGTCAAGGGGGATATTAATGGTGTAAAAAAACTGCTTGATCAAGGTGCTGATGTGAATCAAAAAGGTGGGGGTGGATTGTTAAATGACAGTAATGCCTTAAATTTTGCCAGTTCATGTGGTCACCTTGCGATTGCAAAACTTTTGCTTGACAGGGGTGCTGATGTGAATGCAGCATCAGGTAATATGGGGTGGACACCCTTGAGTTCAGCAGCATGGTTTGCACATACTGATATCGTGAACCTCCTTATAGATAGAGGCGCTGATATAAATAAGGCAATTCGGGGATTGGACAAAGGCGTCGGGACAAGAAACGCCATTGAGCTTCTTAGGGAAATCCAAAGAGAAAGATTTGCCAGTCAGTCTGTGAAAAAGACCATCTCTCAAAACATAACCAAAGAAGACCTTGCAAACATGGTTAAATCCGTAGTTGAAGATGCAAAAAAGTCTCAAAATAACAACATAAAGACAGCCTCCGCAGTTCAATCAGATATAGACAAACCCTTTTTCAGCACGGCTTCAAAGATCATGGGTGCCAATGATTATGCAATTATCATTGGCATTGAAGGTTATAGCAGTTTGCCGAAATCTGATTATTCATATGATGATGCCAGGCTGGTAAAAGATTACCTCAAGGCTTTGGGTGTAAAAGAGAGAAACATCGAATTGCTGACCGATGAAAAGGCAACTCTGTCAGGGATAATGAAATCGATCGAGGCATGGCTGCCAAACAAGCTCAAGAAAGGCGGAAAGGTTTTTGTCTATTATTCCGGCCACGGTTCACCTAATCCGGTAACAGGCGAGGCGTTCATCGTTCCCTATGATGGCGACCCCAATTATCTGAATATTACAGGGTACCCCCTGAAACGGTTGTATGAAAAGCTGGGACGGCTGCCGGCATCCGAAGTCATTGTTGTCTTGGACTCCTGTTTTTCCGGGGCGGGCGGAAGGAGCGTTCTTGCCAAAGGAGCGCGGCCATTGGTTATGACATCACAGGGCGCGGTTCTGCTGCAGAACATGGTGGTGCTGTCGGCAACACAGGGCTCGCAGATAAGCACCTCGTCTCAGGAAAAAGGCCACGGAATATTTACATACTATTTTCTCAAGGCGCTCAAAGACGGCAAAATATCTGTTGCTGAAATCTATGAACATATAAAGCCCTGCGTAGAAGACGAAGCAAAATCAATAAATGTCCAGCAGTCACCAAGTATCAGCCCGAATTTAGACAAATTAAAAGGAAGGTTTTTATTAAGAAAATAAAGCAGAGGGAATTAGAAACGACGCCATGAAAAAACTTGTCACAATCATTTTTCTTATCATGCTCCCTGTTTGTTCTTTCGCTTCCGAAAAACCGGTATGGGTTGAGGCGACGGGAGAAGCATATCTCGGAGAGATTGATACGCAGAAAGAGGTGAAAGACAGAGCGAGGATGGATGCCCAGAAGAATGCGCTGGAAAAGGCGGTGGGGGTTTTCATCAAGTCACACACACTCGTATCCAACAGCCAATTGGCGGAAGATCTTATATATGCCTCTGTGAGAGGACAGGTCGAAAAAACTGAAATACTTCACGAAGGATGGGATACGAAAGAAAGAAGCCTTTACCGGGTAACGCTGAGAACGTTAATCAAACCGGTGTATCCTGAAAAAGGGAAAGGGCTTTCTCTCAAGGCGTATCTTTCCAAAACAGACCTGAAAGAGGGTGAGGAAGTCAGGATATTTTACGAGGCGAGCAGCGACTGCTACGTTTATATCTTTTCCGTTGCTGCAGACGGTTCGGTAACCCTCCTTCTGCCGAACTCGATTCACATGGAGAATCTGACGAAGGCAGGGAGAGCTTACGAATTTCCCGCTTCCGACAGCGCGATTCACCTGAAAGCCATGTTCCTTCCCGGCTACAAAGGAAAAGTTGCGGAAGAACGGATCAAACTGATCTCCACCAAAGAAAAAGAGGAGATTTTGTCGTTAGGGTTTCATGAGGGAATGTTCAAGGTCTATAATTCACGGTCAACAGGGATGATCAGTGATCTTGTGAAGAGGCTCAATAGAATAGATCCGGATAAGTGGGCAGAGGCAACGGCAGTTTATACCCTTACAAGATAAGCTTACAGTTCTTAAAATTGCCAGCATATCTGTTTTTATTGGCGCTAAACATTGAGCTGCGGATAGCGTAATGTTTTATTTTTCAATACAACGCCCCGAAGTTTTCTTCATCTATCTTTCCTTCAAGATACGCCTCTAATGTCTTTGAACGTTGTCCTGTTCTTAACTCATCCATTGCCCGGCTCAACTGCCTTGCATTTATATTCCCCTGCTCAAATGCAGTTTTCAGTCTGCTCCTGGCTATAGTGACATCCTTTACCTTTGCTGCATTCCAGTTCCTGGTTACGGCAAAGTTTCCTTTTCCCGTTATCTGGGGATACTGCTCCTGGCCTTTGAGTCTTCTGGATGCCTTGGGGACATTCTTTTTTACATAGTCTGATAGTTCATCTATTTTGACCCATACATCCTTGCCGCCCTTTCCCATTAATCCTTCCAATAAATAATGGGTGAATATGCCGCCCTTTATCTCGGCTTCATCTTCCCAGGACTGCTGATTGGCCGCTGATGATGTAATAAGTACTCTGCCTGCGCCTTTAGGTTTCATTATCTCAGAACTTACAAGCATTCCTACCAGGGGTTTTCCTCCCTTTGGCACTATGGACTTTCCGCCTCCTGAAAAACAGGCATCCAGGGCCACCATTATGCCTTTTGCATGGGAATCATCCATGAGCTTTTGCAGATAAGACATCTTGATACTTGTGTCTTCCATCGCCTCAGGATCAGTTACGATTGCATTATTTGGGACTAAATAGGCATCTATGAACTGATCGCCTTTTGTCTTTGGCGCCCCATGTCCTGAGTAATATACATAAACATAGCCGTCTCTGTCCCTGATTTTACGAAGAGCCACCATCATTTCATTTCTCGTTGCTCTCTCGTTTAGCAGCAATGTTGCGTTTTCTTTTGGAACTCCGCCATACCTCGGGTCTGTGAGAACTTCATAAACCTGCCTCGCGTCATTTGACGCATATTGGAGGTGGGGAATGTCTTCCCTGTTCTGGTAGTCTATGCCTATGACTACTGCAAAGGTATCCGAACGGGGTGGCGGGAGGTTAAAGGTTGTTTCCTGTGAGGCTTGAGCGGTGACTATTTTTTGATCACTTTTTCCAGCAAGATAATTTTTAAACACCCTGGACATAAACATTCCGCGAACAGCATCTTTTACGGCAGTGAATGTTGCCTCCATAATAACGGTGCCATAGCTTATTTCGCCTTCTTTTACTGAAAAAGCATTATATGTTTTACTCTTCCACGGGGAAACTACCGTTTTTTTCCAGAGTTGCGCCCCCTTCGAATCGGCAATGGCAACATCCAACGATACCTGTGCCTCGACAGTAGCACTACTAAAACCGGTATTTGAAGGTTTGATTTTGAAATCATTGATTTTGGGAATAAACAATAGATCAGTACTGTCCGGCGCCGGTGTAACAGCAACAATCTCTACTTTCTCGAAAAAATTGGGGAGAATTTCAGAAGAAGCTTTTTCTATAATTTTTCCAAACGGCACAGCGTATATGACACTAATGCCGCTACCCATGGAAACCGTTTTTTTCAATACATAGTTTTCATCCGGGTTAATAACAGCTACCCTGATCGGTGTTTTAGCTGAGGTTTCAGGCCCTTTCAAGCCGAGATCGACATAGGGAACATTCATATTAATTGCGCAGCCCGTGGAAAATATAAATATGAGGCAAATCAAAATTATTAATTTCTTCATAAGATCACCTTTTAAACGAATATAGAAACAATAGCCGGATACTGCTTTGGTAAGAATACTCTTTTGCTAAAATATGTCAATAAGCTATCGCAAGTGAGAAGAGGTAGCTGTCGAAATCAATTTCGGCAAGCAGCGGAGAACGAAGTAATTCGAAGAATAATGCGCTCGTTGTTCAGTTCAAGCAATTGAAGGGTTACAGCAAATCGACTGTGCCCTTTTTTTGTAGCTGGTTTCAAGATTGTCCCAAATGTAAGAGATCTTCCCTTGACCTTTATTAATATAGCCTATATGAACAGGTGTAGATTTAAACCAGTCCATTCAGGAAGTAAGAGAACTGCCCGCAACAAAAGAGGGCTTTCATCGATTGATGAACGAAGCCCTGTTTTTAAAAGAGATATGACGGGGACTGAACAGAAAAGGCCGTTGGGAGCTGAAAATGACAGAAAAAATCGATTCTGGTGAAGTGGCTAATTTTAAAGCATTACTGATGACAAATGCGATTCAGTTGGATGCACTTGCTGAATTGCTTATCGAGAAGGGAATTATTACAGAAGAAGAATTTTTCGATAGGCTCAAGAAAGTTCAAACTGAATATCAGGAGAATGAAAACCCTGATCAGCCATAGAGGATGGCGGCGGTTTTTGGGCTCGCCACCCGTCATGGGATGACCGCATCGTCAACATTAAAGCCCCCTGATCGTTTCTCCATAGTGCCTTCCCCCGCGGCATACGCTAAGATAGACGATCTTCTAAAAGAGATTACAAAGCCCGCTCCATGAGCGGGAAAACTCACCACTCCTTCCCTATCTCGAAGGCCGTGGCGATAGCCTCTCCGAGGCGATGGTATTCCCTGGTGCCTGGAATATAAATCAGGGGATCGATCTTTTTTGTGTCGGTTTCCCCTTGAACCTTGCAACTATCGGCGATGTAAGTTTCAATGATTTCACCAATCACAAGGATATGACTCCCCATGTCCAGGTAATGGATAACCTTGCACTCAAGATTTACCGGACATTCCTGAATCAGAGGGGCTGTTTTCAGTGTTCCGTAAAATACCCTGAAGATTTGAGATTTATCGTTATCCTTGCCGGAATAGAGACCGCAGTAGTCGGTCTCTTTAACCATAGTGGAGGAAGGAACATTGATGGAAAACGTCTCATTGTTTCTAATCCCTTCCAGGGTATACCGGTTTTTGCGGATGGCGACAGAAACCGCTGGCGGTTTTTGTGATGCTATCCCGCACCAGGCCGCTGTCATGAAGTTTGCTTTTTCATTTACATTAGCGCCTACCAGAACAGCAGGCATTGGATAGAGCAATGTCTGTGGGCCACATTTGATCTTTTCCATTTTATTCCTCCTTATTTTTTTGAGAGACGTAATTTGCTGAGCGCTTCATAATAGATACCAGAGCTTTGATAAAAATTCCAACCCGGAAATGGTTTTTATTACGATTTTCAGGGTGCCGTAAAAGACGGGAAGGGAAGGGTAGCAACAAGATATGTCTTTAAAATTATTGGTCTTATGCAAAAGTAAAATTTGGTGTGCATTTTTTTTGCTTTATGGTAAAAAAATAGGCGTGATGGCGCGAAGCCTCTGAAAATCGCATGGTATGTTATCTGCTGTTGGATCAAGAACAATAAAAAATTGACAGGGAGGGTGTATGAATCCGCAGATGTTGAGTGAATATTTCAAAAGATGCTTTCTTGCCGTAGATGGTCTCTGGTTTATGATGCTGGAAAAAACAGATTCATTTGATAAGGCCCTTGAGGTTGATAGTATGGTATGGGAAGTACTGCCGAAGATTCAGGCCAGAAAGATAAAAGAATTATTTGGGATGGAAACTGCCACCGAGGAAAATCTGCTAAGCGCCCTCAAGTTCAAGATGGATGCCGAAGATTTTGTGAGTGAGTTCTGGATGAAAGATGCACAGATTAATATCACCGTCAATAAGTGCCCCTGGCTTACTCTGTTGAAAGAAGCGAACCGGGAGCACCTGGCAGGGAGGATTGGTGAGTCGATATGTACTGTCGAGTATGCTATCTTTGCCCGGGAATTTATGGAAGATATCGATTTCGAGGTAACGTCACGGCGGTGTATGGGAAGCGAAGTTTGTTCATTTGTGTTTAAAAAAAGAGAGTAATGGACGGAGAAGGGCAGGGGGCAACTATCCAGATGACAGAGGTTTTTTCAGCAAATAACGTTGTAGTATAACTATATCGTGAATATTAATCTCTCCTCTGGCCAGTCTGTCCATCGCTTCAGCAGCTAACTGAGCATTAGTTTTTGCATCTGCCTTCTCACCTTTACCGCCTTTGACTAAATGGATATCAGGCGGTTTTCGTTCGCCATCTTTCTTGGTGTTATTATCCATATCTTTAACCCCGAACACCTTTTTTGTACTATATCAATTTTCTTAGACCTTTCAAAGTCGAAAAATAAATTTTGCAGTTTTAATTTTTTCGGTAATTATGATATCTATTCCTGGCGGGGTAGGGAGGAAGAAAGCAACATGCTTGAGAAAATTTTTAACCTCTCGATGTTGTATTTATTCTAGGGAAACTTTTCGCAGGAAAATCTACAATAGCAATGAGGAAGACAAATGGGTACGGACAACTTGATTTTTTTAGAGGTTATAGAATGGTTTCATGAGGCCGAACAGGAATTGGTTCATAGAATTCCACAAAAAGGTTCGGGTGAAATCAAATTAGGTGCACAGTTGATTGTTCGTGACAGCCAGGCAGGAGTATTGTTTTACAAGGGCAAGTCATATGAAGCTTACGGACCCGGCCGCCACACCCTCACCACGGCTAATATCCCGGTGCTGACAAAGGTACTGGCTTTGCCCTGGGGCATGACCAGCCCGCTTCGGGCCGAGGTCTATTTCGTCAACATGAGGGTATTTCCAAACCTCAAATGGGGCACCAGGGATCCGGTAGCCTTCAAGGATTCAGAACTCGGCCTGGTGCGTCTGCGGGCCTATGGTGTATTTAACATTCGGGTAGTTCAACCAATGCTGTTTATTAATACACTGGTAGGTACCATGGGTAAATATACCACCGAGGAAATCGAGGAATATCTCAAACAGGTTATTGTTTCACGTTTTAATGATTATTTAGGCGAAAATCTTGACAGTCTATTCAACCTGCCCGGACAATACGATGAGATCTCAAATGGCCTGCAGTACCGCCTGAAGGAAGATTTCAGTCATTTCGGCCTTGGATTGGACCATCTTTATATCAGTTCCATTACGCCTCCGCCGGAGGTGCAGAAAGCCATTGATGACAAAAGCCGCCTGGGCGTGATCCAGGATCTGGACAGACTTGTCAAGATGAAAGCCGCAATGGCTATGGAGAAAGCTGCTGAGTCAACAGGCGAAGCGAGTGCCGGCATGGGAATGGGCATGGGTTTCATGATGCCTGCAATGTTTGCCGATATGTTCAGGTCTCAGGGTGGAGCCGCGACCCAGGCAGCACCTACGGAGCTTAAGTGTCCTGACTGTGGGCACTCCATTAACAAGGATGCGAAATTTTGCCCCCACTGCGGTCATCAACAACTGGTTTTCGATCAGTGCAGCAACTGTGGCAAAAATCTGCCGCCCAACGCCAAATTCTGTCCCAGGTGCGGAACCCCGGCGGACAGAAAGCCGGCGCCCAAAATCTGTCCTAACTGCAAGGGTGAAAACCTGCCTGATTCTGTTTTCTGCAACCAGTGCGGGGAGAAGTTAGTGTAAATGGGCTTTATCGTTGAACATGAATGTCCACAATGTGGCGCGCCTGTCGAGCTGGAAGAGACCAATCGCCTGCTTCGCTGTCCTTACTGTGAAGTAAAAAACTATCTCTTCGCCCATAATCATTTTCGCCTTGTTTTACCCCATAAGGCGTCAAACAAGGATATTATCTGGGCGCCTTATATGCGTTTTAAGGGCAACGTGTATTTATGCGGGGATGTTTCCATCAAATACCGCGTTGTTGATATTACCCGTTTAGGGGTGCCTTTCAGGGAACTTCCCATGTCGTTGGGTTTCAGGCCCCAGGCCATGAAGATGAGATTTGTCACACCGGATTTGGCCGGATCATTTCTTTCGTGTTCTCTTTCGGTTGACAATGTACTGGATACAGTCGGGAAACATATATCGACGCTGGTTTCTAATGATTTTTTTCACCGGGCTTATATCGGCGAGGCGTTAAGCCTGATATACCTGCCCATGCATGTAGAAGGAAATAAAGTTTTTGATGCCGTGACAAACCAGCTTATAGCTCCCATGCACGGTGGGCGGGAAGTCTTCGAGCCGGAAACAGAAGATAACCCTCGATGGCAAATCACCTTTATGGCAACCATATGTCCGAACTGTGGCTGGAGTCTGGAAGGAGAAAAAGACAGTGTTGTCCTGACATGCAGCAACTGCGATACAGTCTGGGAGGCTGTGGGTGGGAGGTTTACCAGAGTAGGCTTTAAAACCGTGCCCGGCAGTGGGAAAAAGACTTTATATTTGCCCTTCTGGAAGATATGCGCTACATCAGCCCGAGGCCTGGAAATCAATTCATACGCCGATTTTATCAGGGTTACTAACCAGCCCAAAGTGGTTCAAAGGCATTGGGAGAATCGGGAAATGTCCTTCTGGATACCGGCCTTCAAAATCCGGCCCAAGATTTTTTTAAACCTGTCCAGACAGATGACCATTGCTCAAAAAGATTTTAAGGTGGTGGAGGAAATTCCCGGGGATAACCTTTACCCCGTTACACTTCCTCACAGTGAGGCTACTCAGAGTATTAAAATTACACTGGCAAACTCAGTCATGCGCAAAAAGGAAATATTTCCCTTTCTGCCCCAAGTCAGTTTTACCATTGGGGACTCGACGCTCGTATATCTTCCTTTCAATGATGCAGGTCAGGAAATAATTCAGGAACATATGCACATCAGTATTCACAAAAAAACTCTGGAGTTTGGGCGTAGTCTCTAAATCATACATAACCCCCCGACTTTGCCATTTCCGGAGGTTCGATAAAAATTCCAATCCGGAAATGGTTTTTATCGTAATTTTCAGGGTCTCTAACTTACTGAAATAATTAGATGCTGAAACAAGTTCAGTATGACAAATGGTGTAGTTTATGACTTTTTACGAATGCATCAATTTTGCAGTTTTAATTTTTTCGGTGATTACGATGTTTATTCCTGGTGGGGTAGGGGGATAAGAAGTCAACATGCTCGAGAAAATTTTTAACCTCAGAGAACGCGGCACAGATGTCAAAACCGAAATCCTGGCAGGGGTCGCCACGTTTTTGACCATGGCCTATATTGTCGTGGTGAATCCGGCGATCCTGTCGAAAACAGGCATGCCATTTTCCGGAGTCCTTTTCGCGACGGTCCTCGTCTGTGCATTCAGCTCGATTGCAATGGGACTGTATGCTAATCTACCATACGGTGTTGCGCCGGGGATGGGCATCAATGCCTTTTTTACATTTACTCTTGTTCTCGGAATGGGTGTCAGGTGGGAAACAGCACTCGGTGCTGTATTTATTTCCGGAATAATTTTTATGCTTCTGTCGGTAACCGGTGTCCGGACAGAGATAGTAAAAGCCATTCCTAAGTCGATCCGGTTTGGTTTAGCTGCTGGAATCGGCATTTTTTTGTCACTTATTGGATTTAAAAGCGTAGATTTTATCGTTTCGAATAAAGCAACCATGGTTGCCTTCGGTGGTTTGAACCTGACGACAATCCTGTTTCTCATCGGCTTAATCCTCACATCGGTTCTGGTAGTTAAAAAAGTACAGGGTGCGCTTATTATCGGAATTCTGGGTACATCGGTTTTAGCGTTAACGACTTCGCTCATAGGAACATCGGCAGGATGGTTAATCGATCCTGTTGTAGCGGTGCCGAAAGGTATATTTTCTTTACCGAGTATTGATGTTTTCTTTAAGCTGAATATTGTCGGTGCATTAAAGTTCGGTATGATTCTGCCTGTTTTCTCGCTCCTTTTTGTAGACTTGTTTGATTCGATTGGAACGTTTGTGGGTATCGCTGAGGTTGGAGGACTTGTTGACAAAGAAGGAACCCCGACAAATATTGGAGAAGCGCTCTTGGTGGATGCATTTTCTACAACTATTTCAGGACTATTCGGAACTTCTTCAGGTACGGTTTATGTCGAATCAGCTGCCGGAATAAAAGAAGGGGGCAGGACCGGTTTGACTGCAGTTGTAACAGGTCTTCTATTTTTACCGCTCATGTTTTTATCACCTATTCTTTCGTATGTTCCTGCGGTCGCTACAGCCCCCGTTTTGGTTTTGGTGGGTATTTTTATGACACAGCCTCTCAGGGAGATTGACTGGAATAACTTTGAAGAGGCAATTCCTGCATTCCTGTCATTTGTTTTAATTCCTCTTACCTTTAGTATTACTCAAGGAGTTATCTGGGGTTTTCTGACTTACACGATTATCAAGCTTCTTCTCGGGAAGGGGAGAGAAGTCCACTGGATGCTCTATATAATTGATGTATTTGCAATTCTCTTTCTGGTGACGCCGTTACTTTGATCGTCTATGTGTTTTTCATTTTTTTCAAGACTGTGTTTCCACCACACGCTCATCGGTTAATCTCATATCTTGTTTTTTCATAAAATCTCTTTACGAAATAATATCGAGACAAAAAGAGGGGGGGGTCTGGCCTAGCTCGTCATTTTAGAAATCCACCGTTAAGTTTACATAACATATCTTATCAGACGTTATGTTTTTATCAATTTTCAATGCAAATATCAACCTTTCGCTGTTTGATGATTTTATTTAGCTTTTGGGGAATCGTTAAAGAATTGTTAGAGCCCTTCTTCGGATAGTTTTTTTATGAGCGCGGTTTGTTCTTTTGTCAGTTTCCTGGGAACGTCAATTGTTATTTTGACATACTGATCACCTTTCCCTTTCCCGATCAGTTGAGGAATGCCGTAGCCTTTCATTCTTATTTTCGTATTGTTTTGAGTTCCCGCAGCAATCTTGATTCTCTTTGTGGATCCGTCGAGCGTCGGTACGTCAACGGATGTGCCGAGGGTTGCCTCGGAGAACCTGATCGATTTTTCCATGTATATATCATCTCCATCCCGTGTAAAGATCTGATGTGGTGTGATATTCATTTTCAGATACAGATTGCCCGGCAAGCCGCCATTGGTACCGGGCAGACCCTTACCTGCAAGTCTCAATTTTTTGCCGGAATTGATCCCGGGGGGTATCTTTATATTAATCGATTCCGTTTGTCCGCTCTTTTTCACAGAGAGCTTCTTCTCAGCGCCAAAGGCCGATTCTTCAAGGGTTATTGATATACTGTACTCGAGATCTCCCCCTTTTTGCGGGATCGGTCTCCCATAGGTCTCACTCAATGGATCTCTTGTCGTATAGGTAAAAGATTGGTTCCGTCTGCCGCCGCCCAGCCCGCCAAAGCCGAAGCCTCTCAGTATTTCATTCAGGTCAAATTCCCTGAAAATGTCTTCCTGGGTGAATCTCTGGCTGAATGTGTCAGCTCCGAACGTATCGTATTCTTTACGTTTTTTAGGATCGCTCAGGACGGCATAGGCTTCGCTTATCTTCTTGAATTTTTCTTCCGCCTTCTTGTCGTCGGGATTTCTGTCAGGATGGTATTTGAGCGCAAGTTTCCTGTAAGCCTTTTTTATATCTTCAGCACCGGTGGTCTTCTCTACGCCTAATACCTTGTAATAATCTTCTGCCATGGTTTTCTAATCGCTTTTTTCACTCTTAACTATTAAGCTATTAATCACTTTTCACTTGTCAAGGTTATCCGGACTATACCACCAAAAATCATTATTACTGACCGGATCGTAAAATCTACATTTATTTCCTACCTTTATGAGAGGTGCATCGTCCATTTCGTTATTTTCATGGATGAGCCTGCCCGCTGTCATCACGAATCCAATAAAAAAACCGTGCTTTTTGATTACCTGAAGGCTGTACGCAGCACATGTAGGATACATCGGGCATCGGTCTCCGTCAACCGGAGATATATATTTCCTAAATATTTCAACGCTTTGGATTAATAAATAGCCCGGAAAAGACGGTGATGTCATAACCTTTTCTTCCGTCGCAGGATTGTTAAAATTCCATGGTATGAATGAGTCGTTATTTCCGCCGTAACAGGGAACGCTCAAGCCGACAAATACCGTTAATGTTATTATAATCCGTAAGTTCTGCATAACCCGTTTTGAAGCTGCATATGGCTTCTAGATATAATTCTTCGATGCTCAAAATATTTTTTCGACAATTCTAAGTCTCGCTCCACTGCAAATCCAAAACTCGCTCTTTGAGCTCAGACAAGTTGGATTTGCGGTCGTTCCACTACGATTGAATTGTTACCGAAAAAATCTTGATTCGCGTCTCAGAATCATATTTTGGAGCCTTTGATTCTTATGTTTTTTAAGCGTGTTACACTCAAAATCTCATACTTAATATCAGATAATTGGATGATCTTTTATTATCATGGTAATAGGAAAGAGCGCTTCTGTTTCTCAGGTTTTCGAAGAACTCTTCTTCAACTTTTTTGTTATATTTATGAGCGCTGCTGACAGCGCTGTAGATATTGCCGGTGTACCAACCGAGTTCGAAAAATGTGATTACGCCGCCTGCGACATACTCTCCATCATCAAAAAGTTCAACTGCCGCCCAGATAAATGCCCCATTCAGTAAAAAGGCAACGAGAGCATCACGCGGTCTTTCCGTGTATAAGTGTCCTGCACCCGGTACTATAGCAGAAAGAACACCCGCTGTGGTAGGGGATTTTCTGGGAAGATTGTCAATGTTTTCAAGACCTGATGAGAAAATTCTTGCTCCGTGGGAGAGAACGCTTTTTTCCGGAATCCTTGAAAAGGCCTCGCCTGCCCTCTTCCACTCTTTCATATCGACAAGAATAAGGGCCTTCTGGTAGATCGCCCTATTTTTCCTTTCTCCGGAACCTGCTTTGATTATCTCTTCGAAAGTTGAGAGGGCATCACTGTATTTCTTGAGATTCTTTTCTGCCATCCCTTTGAGATACAGGGCGTCATTCAACATAGAGCTTGAGGAAAATTTGGTTTTAAATATATTCAGGGCTTTAACAGCCTCTGCCCATTTTTTTGCCTTGAAGTAGCTCTCGCCTATTCTGAAGTAACACTTTTCGGTCTTTTTTTCTTCCGGAAAGAAGAATATAAATCTCTTATATTCGGTTATAGCCCTGTAAAAATCGCCCTCTTTGAAAAGGCTTTCCGCATATCCGAAATGTTTCTCGATATTATCTTTACCCCCTCCCCTCACCTCCTGCGGGCATATGATGAGAAGGAACATAACACTAAAAAGCGTAATATTGATGAGCACTTTGTGTATATTATTCAAGCTTTCCTTCCAAGATTGAAGGCGGCAATGTTTTCTTTTATTACCTTTTCAGGGAAGGAGGTACGAATCACACTTTCCCAGATACCGGCCTCAATCGTATCCAGATATGTCGATAAGACCCCCAGCATGGCAGTGTTTGCCGTTCTGATATTCCCCGCCCTGACAGCGATATCCGATGCATCTACTATCTTGACGATTTCAAAATATTTTCTAACTGTTTCAGGTATATCTTCAGGATAAGTTGCATCTCCGAGATTTACCGAAGGCGGATAGAGCTCTGCATCGTTTATTATTACCATTCCATTTGACTTGAGATAGTCCAGGTATCTGAGCGTTTCCAGCTTTTCGAAAGAGAGCAGTATATCAATATCACCTTTGCTGGCGATTGGAGAAAAGACCTTTTTACCGTATCTTACATGGCTGGTTACACTTCCACCCCGCTGTGCCATGCCGTGCACCTCGCTTTTCTTGACGTCGTAGCCGGCTGTCATCATAACTTTACAGATAATTTCACTGGCAAGAAGAATTCCCTGTCCACCCACGCCTGCCAGCAGCATGTTCTTGCCACTGTTTATCATACTGTCAAACCTCCTCTATTGCTCCAGCACTGCATAACTGCTGACATAAAGTACAGCCATTGCATAAAGAGGAATCGATCACAGCAATCCCCTCCTGCTTTTTTGTTTTCTTTTCAATGCTGATTCCGACCATATCTTCGAATCTTTTCCATGAGATCGGCGGGCAGCCAAGCCCCAGGCATGCCTTACACCCGGTACACTTTTCATGATTAACTTTCAGAGGTTTCATCACATCAGCTGTATCCCTCTTGAGTAGTGCACATGCTCTTCTCGAGATAACAACGGAAGGACCATCCTTTGAAAGTTCTTCTTTCATGACTGTCCTTGTATTTTTTATGTCGTATGGGTCTATTACTCTAACGCTATCGATACCCAGGGCTGAGGCGAGTACGGCGAAATTGAGACTTTTTGTTTCTTCTCCCTGGAGGGTGAATCCCGTGGCCGGATGTTCCTGCATACCTGTCATTGCTGTTGTTCTGTTATCGCATATCACAATGACGGCATTGCTTTTGTTGTAAGCCATGTTGAGAAGAGGTGTAATGCCTGAATGTATAAAAGTAGAGTCGCCAATTACACCGATTACTTTTCCTTTCCCTTTATCTTTCAGGGCCTTACTCATTCCATGGGTCATCCCTATACTGGCACCCATACAGATACAGGAATCTAATCCCTCGAGGGGTTTCATGAAGGAAAGGGTGTAACATCCTATATCACCAGCAACAAAAGCCTTCAATTTTCCCAGGACATAGAACAGTCCCCTGTGGGGGCAGCCGGGGCAGAGATTTGGCGGTCGAGGAGGGATCATGAGCTGTGAAAGGTCTGTCAGCTTGTCGCTGTACCCCCCGATTGCTCTTTTCACCACTCCCGGGTCAAACTCGTTCGTATATGGAAAGATCTCTTTTCCCGTGACATTTAATCCCCGTGCTTTGAGCTGTTCTTCGATAAAGGGGTCAAGCTCCTCTACAACGTAAATCCTTTTTATCTTTGAAGCAAATTCACTGATCAGTTTTACAGGCAGAGGGTGGACCATTCCGAGTTTCAGGTAGGAGTATTCCGGAAAAACGTCCTTTGCGTAATTGTAAGGCATTCCTGCGGTAATAATTCCAGCATCTGTACCGTTTATTTCCACACGGTTTTCAGGAAATGTCTCAGCGAAACTGACCAGCGCCTCCATCCTTTTTTCAACCTTTACCCTCGCCGCTCTCGCATTAAAGGGAACCATGACGTATTTGGCGGAATCATACCGGATTTCAGTTGTATCGACGACATCAACAGGGTCTTCCACCCTGACAATAGATTTGGAGTGCGAAACCCTTGTCGTCATTCTGAGGAATACGGGTGTATCGAATTTCTCGCTGATGTCGAAAGCGATTTTAATATAGTCTTTTGCTTCCTGGCTGTCAGCCGGTTCGAGCATCGGAATTTTAGCGAACTTTGCATAGTTTCTGTTATCCTGCTCATTTTGTGAACTATGGAGGGAAGGATCGTCGGCCGTTATTATAACGAGGGCCCCGTTTGTGCCGGTATAACTGACCGTAAAGAGCGGGTCCGCAGCGACATTGACCCCGACATGTTTCATGGTCGCCATCACCTTTGCTCCTGCCAGTGCGGCTCCGATACTCACTTCAAGCGCCACTTTTTCATTGGGAGACCACTCGGCGTATACACCGTCATATTTGGCAAATTCCTGCAGAATTTCCGTGCTCGGGGTTCCAGGGTATCCGGCTCCAAAGCGGGCACCGTATTCGTATGCCCCTCTGGCAACAGCCTCATTTCCGGACATCAGTTCATCCATATAATATCTTCCTTTCTCTCTCCTTCTGTCCCTTATTTTCAACCGAGGGTGGATATCTTTCTCTTTATCAGCATCTCCATCGAGGGGTTAACTGTCAGTTTCAATGCCTTTTCATAATATTCGATGGCTTTCGGGTAATCATTCATTTCCTCATAGATTCTTCCCATGTTCCTGTAAATTATCCCTTTATACGAACTGCCGGCACTGTATTCAATAGAATTATCAAGTGAGCTTAAGGCCTTTTTAAGGTTTCCCTTTGACTCATAGCAATAACCCAGTCCAATGTAAGCAAGGACTACGAGGTCATTGTTCCCGTTTGATTCTTTGATGAATTGCTTATATGCATTAATTGATTTGTCTATCTCGTTAATATTAAAGTAAATATTTCCCATGCTATAAAGGGAATGTATTGCTGCATTACTGCCGGGGTATTTTTCCACAACTGTTTTATAGAGTTCAATCGCATTCAGGTATGTTTCCCTGTTGTCATCCTTTTTTTGATATGAAGTCAAGGCGAGTAAATACATTTTTTCGGCATTCTTCTCGTAGTTGAACCGGTAAAGTTGCCATCCGGATAAAGACAGCATAATAAAAATAAGAATTCCAAAAACGAGGAGGACCTTGCTCCTATTTTCAGATATATAGTTTATAATTTCCCCCGTAGTGGATTGAAACTGATCAGGTGCTTTAATGTCCTGTTTCTTAATTTTTAGTGCCATTGAGTCTCTCCATAGATTTTTTAAACTTTTCAGCTATTTCCTTTGGCGGTTTTACCATTTTCCCCTTATTGTTCGTAAACGCATGAACGCTGTAACCTTCTACCAGAATAGTGCCCCTTTTTTCATCCCGGATAAGGTACTCAAATTTGATATTAGAGCTTCTGAAATAGCCTATTTTTGTTTCAATAAGAATGATGTCGTCATACCTTGCCGGTGCTAGATAATGACAGTTGACTTCAGTTAAGGGCAGATTGTATCCCGTTGCCTCCAGCTCCGCATATACAACGCCCATTTTCCGCATCAACTCCGTCCGTCCAATCTCAAACCATTTGAGATAGTTTGTATGGTAGACGATACCCATGGCATCGGTATCTGCGTAAATTACGCGTATGCTAACCACGTTTTCCTTCAACGAACTCCCCCCAGTTTTTTATAAAGTAATTCATTAATAAATGTCCTGGAGATACTAAAATCCCGCCATTTTTAGCTGATGATTCTCCAAAAGGGTTTCCCTCTCTGAGATTTTCACCGTCAACGGAAGATAAAACGGCAAAGAGGCTTGGGTCTGAGGAATGTGTCCTCAGACTGATGGGGGTCAGGTGATCGCTCAGTACCATAATCCTCAGATCTCCCAGTGCGTGCATTTTACTCAGAATGGTACCCACGACCTTTTCATCGAAATCTTCAATGGCCTTGATTTTACCCTCTATATTTCCTTCATGCCCCATTTCATCAGGGGCTTCAACATGAACAAAGATGAAATCCATCCTTTTTAATGCTTCCAGGGCATTCTGGGCCTTACCTTCATAATTGGTATCCGTATAGCCCGTAGCGCCTTCAACATGGATAACCTCAAGTCCTGCATAAATCCCTGTGCCGTTCAAAAGATCAACAGCGGATATAATCCCGCCCTTAAAATTATACTTCTCAGTCAGAGGTTCTATTCTTGGAGCCCTTCCCTGCCCCCAGAGCCATATTGAACTGGCAGGTTTCTTGCCCTCCATGATACGTGCCCTGTTAACGGGATGATCTTTTAATATTTCCTGTGAAAGCCGCATAAGCCTGTTCAGCTCTTTGGCGCCGTGTCCCTGCGGCAGGTAATTTTTAATGACCCTGTCGTTAATATCATGCGGGGGAGTTGTCTTATCAGAAACCGGGCCGCCTTTCCAGACAAAGAGGTGTCTGTAACTTACGCCGGGATAAAATCTGAAGATGTCGGATCCAAGTTCGGAATTTACGTCATGGATTAATTTCTTTGCTTCTTCGGATGTTATGTGGCCGGCGGTGAAGTCTTCCATTACGGGTTCCTCTCCCGATCCGAGTGTTACCAGATTGCATCGGAATGCCACATCGTCATCGTCGAGTTTCAGCCCCATACTTGCCGCTTCTAACGGCCCTCGGCCTGTGTAGTATTTTTCCGGATCATAGCCGAGGATTGAAAGGTTTGCCACATCGCTCCCCGGAGGAAATCCATCCGGTATGGTCTCTATCAATCCCTGTGTTCCCTCCCCTGCGATCCTGTCCATGTTGGGTGTTTTCGCGAATTCCAGAGGAGTTTTACCTCCCAATTCACCTAAGGGATAATCGGCCATTCCGTCGCCGAGCAGAATCACGTATTTCATCTGAGTACCCTGTATAAATCCTACTTTAGCTTGTCATCCTCAATTCTGATAAGTATCGTTTTTCCCCTGACGATATCGAGCCGGTCAATTTCTTTCAATGCCTTCTGAACATTCTTTTCCTTCGATTCATGGGTCATCATTACTATCGGTACGGAACCGGCATCATCTTGTTTCCTCTCCTTCTGGATCACGCTGGCGATGCTTATATTGTTTTCACCGAGGACCCCGGATATTTTGGAAAGCACACCGGGACGATCTACGGCAGAAAACCTGAAATAATAATTTGTTACGATATCATCCATCGGCATTAATTTGATATCTTCGATAATATCCTCACGACTGGAACGTGAAGGGACTCTCCTTGCTATTCCCTTCAGCATGTCCCTTGAAATATCAACCAGATCACTGACCACCGCACTTGCCGTAGGCATCATTCCTGAGCCCTGACCGTAAAGGAAGACGGAATCGGCGGCGTCACAGATGATATGGAAGGCATTAAAATTGCCATTTACATTAGCCAGAAGGTCATCAAAAGGGATCATCGTAGGGTGGATCCTTGCTTCAACGCAGCCTTCCCTCTGAATCGCTATGGCAAGCAGCTTGATCTTGTACCCCAGTTCCCTGGCAAACTCTATGTCATCCTGACTGATTTTCGAGATTCCTTCCATATAAATATCGTCAAAATTTACCCGCTTTCCATAGGAAAGTGACAGTGTTATAGCAAGTTTATGGGCAGAATCAATCCCTTCGATGTCAAATTTAGGGTCAGCCTCGGCAAATCCAAGATCCTGCGCCTCTCTGAGCACAGTGTCAAAATCTTCCCCCTCATCTGTCATTTTTGTCAGTATGAAATTGGACGTTCCGTTTGTGATTCCGAAAACCGATTTAACGTTGTTGGCTACAAGGCCTTCCTTTAAGGTCTTGATGACGGGGATGGTACCCCCTACACTCGCCTCAAAGCCTATGTCTACTTCTTCTTCCTCGGCAGTTTTAAATATCTCGTTCCCATGGACTGCCAGCAGTGCCTTGTTTGCCGTAACGACACTCTTTTTCTTGTGCATTGCCTCCAGAATGAATGAACGTGCCGGTTCATATCCGCCCATAAGTTCTATAACGATAGATATCTCCGGGTCGTTTAATATTTCTCCGGCATCCTTTGTAAGGATATTCTTTTCAATCTGCACGTTCCTGGGAGTCGTTAAATCAATATCAGCTATTTTCTTTAAAACAAGCCTTGCCCCAAGCCGCTTTTCCAGCAGCCGGGCATTATCCTGCAGGAGCTTCACAACTCCTGTTCCGATAGTGCCAAAACCGATTAAACCAACTTGTATTTCTTTCATTTGAAGATATCCTTTCTGCCATTGCGGTAAGCTAAAACTTCGAACGCAACGGGTAAAACGAATCATTCTTGACAAACTTCTATAACAGTTCGTGTTGATTTGTCAAAAAAAATAAAAGTTGTGGAAAAATATTGAAAGTTTTCCTCACAAATAGTATTGAGGCAGGAGTCGAGGGAAGCCTTATAACTTTTGGAAAAGGAAAAAATATGAAATTTTCTCACAAGTGCATTTTGATAGCAGGGGCAATCGTCTGGTTTTTCTTATTCTGGAACCTCTCCGACCATGCTACTTTTAAGGAACATTCTACTATTCTGATTAAAATAGTGAGCGTTGTAGCACCAATCATAATCATATTTTATGTTTTTACTGCTACTGAAAAAGATCTTAAACCGATCACATACGATTACGATGAGAGTAAATTCGAGAAGCTCGTAGAAGGAGAAAAAAAAGGAGAAAAAAAGAATAATTCATCTTGACCTGAATCGCCCTGTGCCCCTATAATAAAACGTAACAGTTTAAACAAGTTGGAAATACACAATGTGTCCCTGAAAAGGAGCCGGATCAAGAGTGCGAAAGACAGGAAAATATCCCTATTCGCTAAAAGCTGCATTACAGGAGAACCAGTTCGAAAATGTCATCGACTCCAATATGTTTTCCGCATATATACACGACGAACTTTCTGTGCCGAAAATTGACGATCCTCGTAAGGTTCAAGTCTCTAATAACGGGATTGAACGGTATCCGGGGTATGTAAAAGCCGCGCAAATAAACCAAATCTTCGCTTACACGGGTTTTATAAAACGGATTGACAACAGAGAATATAGAGAATATCTTCCTGTGCTTTTTCAAGAATTGAACCGGTTTCTCAGTGTATTGGAAGAGATTATCTTTACACTTGACGTTACAATACCTCAAGAGATCTATGCAGAGCAGAAGCAGGGAATAAAAAACTTCCTCGCTTCATTCAATGAACGGTCGCATTACGGGATAGAATGGATTGAAGATATCTGGAGACATCAGAAGAACTATCTTCAAAATATCGACATGTTGATAGAAACCCTGAAAGTTAGCGGACGTGTCTTTGACTTTAGCGAAACCCCCCTGTACAAAGCGATTGTAAAGTCCTGCAAAGACCTTTTCAATAATGTCAATTCAGAATACCCCGCAGATAATGATTTCGGCCTTGTTGCAAATTGTTGTTTAAGGGCCGCATCTGACAATCAACCAAAAACTATATGGTCTGGAGATCTACACATCCTTACGATACTTGAAATTCTATATAATAAATCGGGACTCGAAGAAGCGTTTCCCCAAATCTATTTACGCACCGGCTATTCCCCTTTCCATTATGCCCAGTCGTTCCCCTGATAAAAAATGACCGATTACGCGGTGTTCTTGCCGGACCGTACGGAACCAAGGCATAATTACTTGAACTGAACAGCGAGCGCATTCCCCGCTGCTTGAGACTGTGTCGTAATAGGGTGAAATGTCATTCCGAACGAATGTGAGGAATCTTAACATATTAAATTTATTAAGTATTAATATTTCTCGCTTTGCTCGAAATGACAAAAAAGGGAATTATGACACAGTCTCCTTGCTGCGGGGAGCTTCAATATTATCAAAATATCATGTAATTATATGCACAAAACCGTAGAGGCCGGGTAGATATGACACATATATGGCCAATTGGGGGAGGTAAAGGGGGGTCAGGGAAGAGCTTTCTTGTCGGAAACCTCGGTGTTTGGCTAGCCGAGCAGGGAAAGAAAACCCTCATGGTCGATGTTGATCTGGGTGCTGCTAATCTTCATACCATTATAGGTATACCCTACCCCAAGAAAAGCATTTCGGATTTCATAAACAAAAAGGTTAAGACCCTTGAGGAAACGGTTATTGAAACTCAGATAACCAACCTTTTTATGATCAGCGGCGCCAGTAACAGCCTGGATGTGGCCAATCTTTTGTACGCACAAAAAATGAAGGTTTTACGCGCGCTCAAAAAGCTTTCCTATGACTTTATCCTGCTCGATGTCGGAGCGGGAACATCATTTAACATAATTGATTTTTTCATGATATCTGTTTCGGGTGTTTTTGTAACCACACCGGAACCAACTTCAATCGAAAATATATACCGGCTGATTCGGGCTGTGTATTTTCGCAAAGTTAGAAAGATGCTCAATCAGCGGGACTTCAAAAAGCTGGTTGAAACAGCATTGACGAGGTATGAAGATTCAAGTATCGATTACCTCTCAGCCCTTGTTTTATTAATGAAAGAACAGTATCCTCAAAAAGGTAAAGCCCTGGAACGGTCTGTGCAGAACATGAACTTTCATCTGGTTCTCAATCAGCTCCGGAAAAAAGATAATCCGAGATTAGGAATGCTGATGTGTAACATCGTCAACAAACACCTTGGCATTAAAATGGAATTCTCAGGAAATATCAGCTATGACGACCGTGTTCACGATTCCGTGTGTGAGAGAGACGCCTTTATTTATCGATACCCCTATACACAAGCCGCTCTTGATATCAGGCATTTTTGCAATAATATTTTATCCATAAGCAATCGAAAGTCCAATGTCCGTGATGACGCCCTGACGAAACAACGACTGTAAAAACTGACCGTTAGGTCAACCTAATGCCATGAAGCCATTTAAAGAACAGCATTATTACGAAATCCTGGATATTTCTTCCGATGCCTCCCCTTTTGAGATCCGTAATGCCTATAAAATAGCTTTACAGATGTACGGGAACAGTTCACCGGTCAGCTATTCTTTTTTCTCCAAATATGAAAGAGACAAACTTCTGTCCATGCTGGAAAAGGCATTTTTAACGCTGATTGATAAGGAGACCAGATCCGAGTATGATAGAAAGCTTCTTGAAGATGGTATCGTAGTTGAAGAATCACTTTACTGTGAGGATAGCAAGGAACCGATTCCAATAATAGCTTTGAAACGTTCTAAAGAAAGGACAAGCGTAACATCAATATCAAAGGACTTGAGGTTACAGGCGGCATCAAACCCTGTTATCATAGAAATTCTTGCACAGGATGTTCTGACGGGAGAGGATCTGAAGAAGATGAGAGAGGCACTGGGAGTGTCCCTCGAAAACATTTCTGAACATACTAAGATACGGATCGGCTTCCTCAACGCAATTGAAGAAGACCAGTTTGATGCCCTTCCTTCCAGGTTTCATTTAAGAAGCTTCTTGAAATCTTATTTGGATTGTTTTCATACGAACAGCGAATCCATCATAGCTCGATATATGAAACGGATAGATGGCTGAAGAGTCCCCGCCAGGGGGACCGGTTCACTTATTGGGTGGGGAAGCAGGTATCTTCAGGATGTAACTGCCCGGATAAGTCTTCCTTATATTCTTTTCTTTCATATATTTTAAGGCTTCTGTCTTACTGGCAAAGTGTCCTGTAAAAACCCTGTACCAGACACCGTATTTTTTCGAATCAAACCTGTCCAAGTGTACATCCGGTTGACTCACCTCAATTTTTTTCAAAAAACCCTTCGCTATTTCAAAATTTCGGATAGCGCTGATCTGAATTGTGTATAGTTTTTCTATTGCCGGTTTGATCTCTTTTCTTTTTTCTGTCTCCTCTTTTTTTACGGGAGCGGGCGATATTTCCTCTTTCTTATCCTGTACGGCCGCGACAACCTTTTCCGGTTCTGTTTCGGGAGGCGCTTTTACATCCGTTTTTGGGGAAGCCGGCGGTATTTCCTCTTTCTTATCCTGTACGGTCGCGACAACCTTTTCCGGCTCCGTTTCGGGAGGCGTTTTTACTTCTGTTTTCGGGGGAGCCGAGGGAATTGTTATAGAGATCCTGTAGGTTGGCGTTTCATAGGTTGGCGTTTTAACGGTCGGTTTGATATCCGGTGTTCCGGTGTGCCGGATAATAAATATCGTAAGGACAATGCCCACTAAACAAACCGCCAGAAATATTGTGCCGTAAAAGACAAGGGCTGACGGTTTTTTGCCCGGCTGTTCTTCCGGTTCTGTTTCGGATGGTTCGTTCAAATCGGCGAAGCTTATCTTTCCTACATCTTCCTTGGCAACCCGCTGGTATATATTTTCCAGTTCACCAAGAATTTCTTCATCCGTTTTCTTTTCGGTATCCATAACTTAAAATTTCCGTTTTAAAAGGTATGTTCAAATAATCGGGGATTTCCACTTGCCGGTCTACTATATGGGATTTGTCCTCTCGTGTCAAAAAAAAAGGCACTCCGAAGCATAGCCCGAAGTGCCTTTATTGTCGAGATCAGTACTTACTGAATCTTAACGTTCGTTGCTGCCGGACCTTTCTGGCCCTGCTCAATCTCAAATGTCACGCGCTGGTTTTCGTATAAAACCTTAAACCCGTCGCCTGCAATAGCGCTGTAATGAACAAACACATCGCCGCCCTCATCGTTTTCGATGAAGCCGAACCCTTTGCTTTCGTTGAACCATTTTACGGTACCTTTTTTCTCCATTGTAGCAATCCTCCTTTCTTTAATTTTCTAAAGTTGGATCGTCTACATGTAAAAAAAAAGTAACCTGATAATCTTGCTGTCTAGCTTCGTACTTTAAAATGTCTCAATCCTAACTTTCTTTGATGAGAAACTATATAGAGTTTTAGAAGCAAGTCAAGCGTTTTTTTCGGTAATTCATTTTTTTTGCCTCTGAACAGTAGAATGGTAATCTATCCCTTGCAATTTTAGCTCATTACGGTTACAAAAAACCTTGCTCAGCCAATCTTTGGCGGTATCTTAAAGAACTTGCTTGTCTTTTTCCAACCCTTTTTGTTTTCCACAAAGGTGTGAGAGTATGCCCACAATTGTGAGTATCTTGTTTCGTAGTGTCCTGTTAATCATCCTCACCGCCTCGTTTGTTTCATCCCAGGAGTGGCACCCCGATATTCGAGGGATTAAGGAGAGGGGAACGCTCGTCGTTGCCATGTTGAATAAAGATCATCCCCCATTCTTTATGGAGGGGAAAGACGGTGAGCTTTACGGTCTTGATGTCAGACTGGGAAAGGATATTGCACGCGAACTCGGTGTAGACGTCGAATTTAAAAGAAAGGCGAAAACCTTCGATGAAGTGATTGCAATGGTTGTCCGTAAAGAGGCCGACGTGGCGATCTCCAAGCTCAGCAAGACCCTGAAACGTTCGGAAAAAGTTCTTTTTACTGACCCTTACATTATTCTGAGACAAGGACTCCTCGTTGACCGTCTCAAGTTAACCCGGATAAGCGATGACGAAGACCCCGTCGAATTTATTGTAAATATGAGGGGAGATATCGGGGTTGTTGCCTCCACCTCATATGAAGACTTTGCTCGAAGAATGTTTCCAAAAGCGACGATCAAGGAATTCAGCACATGGGAGGATGTCATATCAGCCCTTGAAAAAGGAGATATCCTCGCAGCTTTTCGCGACGAGGTGGAGATAAAAAAAATCATTCGTTCAGACCCCGGCATCAGTTTAGACGTTCAAACCGTTATTTTTAAAGATACGAAGGACCCGATTGCCATGGCCGTATCCCGGGACAATATCCTTTTTTTGTACTGGTTGAATGAATACCTGGAACTGATGGATTTCAATCTGAATGCCGACAAACTCCTGAACAAATATCCGGAAATAGATAAAACGACCAAAGCCAATGTCAAAAGAAAAAAACCCTAACCGATTGCTCTCATGGAATCTGCTTCTTAATCCCTGGGTCGTTATTGTTTCAATGATCCTGGGTATGTATATCGGTGCCGGTTACAAGAGACTCGCCGTAAATCTCGCTCCTTTCGGAAACATGTATGTCTCGTTGCTGAAAATGTGTGTCTTCCCCATTCTTGTTTCAGCGGTTTCGTACAGCCTCGGGGGATTGTTAAGATCCCATAGAGCACAAAAATACTTGAAACGGATGCTCATAGTATTTTCGTTCACACTTGTAATCACCTGCGCTCTTGGCCTTACCTCCGGCGTCGTGGGCAGACCCGGAGTAGGGATCAATGAGGATATTTTGGGAGAGATCATTAACGATTCTCCTCTGACGCCCGATCTGGAAATCTTTTTTTACCAGCCCAACGACCCATCCGAACAGCTACCGGAGTTGCTGAAATTCTTTGCGAGCGTCGTTCCGGCTAACATTTTCTATTCTCTCACGAATGACAGAAATCTACAGGTTCTCCTTTTTGCCATAATCCTTGGGTGTGCCATCGGTTTGGTACATGTGAAAGCTTCCGATGACTTACTTGTTCTGCTGGACGCCGTATTCAAGGTTTTCTCAAAAATCATTCGATGGATAATATATGCACTTCCGTTTGGCCTGTTCTGCCTTATGGCCGATCTTATTTCACGAATCGGAATGAAAATTCTGCTTTCCATGATAAAATTTATCGTTGTATTCCACATCTGCGCTATACTCGTACTCATTATAAATACCGTCATCATCTGGAAGCAATCAGGATCATCCTTCGCGCATGTACTGTCCGCTCTGAAAGAACCGGTCATTCTTGCTTTTGGAACTCGCAACGGCTTTGCTACGCTCCCGTCCGCGATGGATGCAATGCGCGAAAAACTCAACTTCGACCAGACGTCGACGAATCTGCTGGTGCCGCTGGGTCTCACCATTTGTCGTTACGGAAACGTTCTCTATTTTGCGATCGCTATCATATTTATTGCCCAATTATATAGCGCTTCCCTGGGACTGTCAGGAATTATGATAGCCCTTATCTGTACTATTTTAGCAGGTATGGCAACATCCGGAGCCACTAGTATTGTCATACTCTCCATGATGACCATTGTGCTTGACCCCCTTAACCTGCCCCTGGAGGCGGTACTCATCCTCTTCATAGCAATCGACCCCATCGTTGAGCCCATGCGCACGGTGATCACGGTTCACTCAAGTTGTTCAGCTGCTGCACTGATTGCAGACCGGCCGGAAGTGCCAGGAAGCACACTTCATCAAGACGGCTGATATAAATGGCTTTTACTTTCTCTTTTTGCCCTATTTCCTCAAGGTTAAACCTGAAATCTGAATATATGCCATTTCGCGTTCGTTTCATATCCGTGGACGATACTCATTATTTATGAGCTTGCAGCCAGTTATAGAGCGGGACAAAGACTTCATCTCTGGCTTTCTCGCCGGCGAGAATATCCATATGACCGAAACCCTTGAGCAAAATATATTGCCGGTCAGTACTTTTGATCATTTCATATCCTTCACGTTTCCAGTGGTATTCATAACCAACTGCTGTTGTCCACATTTCTGAAGCGAATACCAGAATGGGAGTGTTTACTTTTCCAATATTTTTTACAAATTTCAATTCGGCTGCCGGTGGATTTCCTTTCCAGTTGCCTAGATAGGCGTCTTCCAGATAATCAACTAATGGCCAGGGAACGCCCACCTTAGACATCATGTTCATCATGACATCAACCTTGGCATATCCATTTTTGATATTGGTTAACTGCGCATCTCCCCAGATATTTTGAAGCTGGTCGGCAATATAATCTGAAACTGTCGGGAAACCTGCAAACGGACCGTATTGCGGACCATAGGGTAAGGGCGAAAAGTAGGATCGCATTGCTTTTCCCATTTCAGGTTTCCAATTTATTATAAGAACATTGTAATATCCAGTGTCAGGCTCTACTCCCCAGCTTTTGAAAAGTTTCCTGTTTATCTCAGTATCTCCTGAATCCAGCGCTGCGTAACCTGAATTGATATCCATAGTTGATTCAGAAGAAGGGCGTCCATTCATTTCCCATGGTGATCCGTCCATAGGGATTATCCCGGCGAGATCCTCAGAGCTTCTAACGCAGGCATAGAGATAAACATATCGTGCACCGGTACTGTGACCGGACAAAAATATTCTTTGTTTCCCTGTTTTTTGTTTTACAAATTCGATAATCTTTTGGAGATCAGCAAGTGTCACACTTGTCTTATATGTTGCCATGCAGGAATAATCGGTTTCAGTTTTAGGGATAAAACTGGTGCGGTATTCAACGGTATAGACATCATAGCCGCGGTTGGCCAGATAAATTCTAAAATCGTAATTTTCAGAAGTAGTGTAGAAATTTCCGTTTGAAGAAGATCCCGGAAGATGCACGAGTACACCTTTATATGTTGTCCTGTCTTTCAGGGCTAAACGGCGCACGCCAACAGTATCATACCTGCTTTTCGGCGCTAACTCCGCAGTCCATAAGGTTTCGACAAGGTTCTCCGTAAAGGTGTCGGATGATGTTAACTGCCAATTCATTTCTTTGTTGCCGGCAGCATTGCCACAACCAGACCAGAGAAGAAAAACTCCCCCGCAGAATAGAATAAAAGAAACCAGCACAGTAATTTGCCGATTATTCTTCATCGTTAATGACCTCTTAATTTCTCCGTCATATCCAGAATCGTCCGAATTCCGGATTCGATACGGATCGTTTTAATTTCCGCGCCGCGGTTAAAATTAAGTTTCTTCATATCTACTTTTTTCAGTGTAAGATCCTGATAGGAGCGGAAATACAAAACCTTGTTCGTCAGATCCTTGATCACAATCCATTGCGTGTAATCGGTCATACCTTTATTTTCGATGTGCCTGGTTTTTATTACACCCATTGGAATATCTACCGCATTGAGAATATGTTCCGCGAGATTGACCGCCTCGGCGGCATTATTGACAGGATCAGCCGAGTCGACCATCATGACCGTGCGAACAAAGCGCGAAGGCGGGCTCCAATCGCCGGGCATTCCCAGCCAGCCGGTGCCGCTGCCCGCCGGATTAATCTTCACCCCGGCGATCGTTTTTCCTTCTTTATCATACGGGTCAAGATTTACATAATTGCGCAAATTGGTGAGCTGCCAGTCAAAAGTTGGTTTGTTGGTCATCACTCCGATCGGATTGTCGTATATCTTTGTTTCCCCGTTAATGAACTCAACCACGATGTTATTGCCTCGGGCATCGTGCACCGCGGCGTGTAAACCAGGTACCATACCTAATTGCGGCACATAGACGCCGACCACCGTCACGCGGGGAAGTGCTTTCTTTACTTCGTCAACCGTGGCGAAATTACCCAGTAACCAGTGACTCAGATCACCTATCGAAAGCCAATTGTCGTTTTTAGCATCCTGATATTTGCTCTCGGTAAACCAAAGGAATTCTACTGATAGCCCGGCTTCGTTCAACCCGTCAAGGAACGCCAGCTTCTCGCCAAGAGCATTAATGCCCAGATAACCGTATTTCGGTTTCCAACTGATACCCTTCTTTTGGTCAGGCATCATGCTGACCATTTTTTCCATCCGGGGGAAGACAACTATTTCGGAATCCATTCCCATTGCAAATTCCATGGAGCGACCAATAATGACGCTTCCATCCTTCGCTTTTACCTGGAAATCGGTGCAGGCAGAAGCCGTGCTAAAGAGTGCCAGACAGGAAATGACGGTCACTGAAACCACGATTCTCTTGAACATTTTATTACCTCCTTTTTCCGGTGAGTTTGCCCTGATCAAGGGAGAGCGTGCCGTTAACCAGCAAATACATCACGCTCTCTGAATAAAGGCGCGATCGGCATAAGTGGCGTTTTCTTTTAAGTTTGACGAAGGGTTGACGTTTTACTTTCCCTTTTTGCCCTTTTTGAACCTGTCCTTTTCAAGCTTCTTCTTTTCTCTCAGCAGACGGGATACGTCCTTTTGCCGTCGTGTGATTTTTTCTTTCGCCATGATTATATAAGATTCCTGGACTGCCCCGGTTATTTTTTAATGCTGATGGAGATCGATATCCATCTTGTCAAACGTTGGTTTTAAATATCCCATTGCAAGACCCTGATGCGCCTTTACGGCCTCCTGAAAACGAAACCAGTCCGTCTTCTCCGTAGCCACATCCTCCCGCCAGAAATACTTATCCTTCATCAAATAAAACGTTGAGGCAAGACCCTTCTTTGAATCTTTAAGACCCCTGATTTTGGTTTCAACGGCCTCATCAAACCATATATCTTCGTCAAACTCTCCGAGCCAGGGGGCCTTTTCCTTGTAAACTTCGATACGGTCCCCTCCCCCGACGTCGGCCGGCCCTGAATAAGATCTCCCAAATATTTCAATAAACCACTCATTCAGCTCCGGCCATTGAGCATTAACTTCTCGTTTCAAAATTTCCGTGTTGTGATGCTGATATTTCTTATAAAGATTTTCGCTTGCTCCGAGAAAACGCTCCGTGTTATCGATATCGCCGTGTACGAGACGTTCATCCTGCCAGCGGTGGGCGACCCAGTCGGGATGGTGTTCCGCGTCGGCATGACCAATATCCGGTTTTGGATCGAGGCCTATATTGTTGAAGTAGTCATACCACCCGACGAAGTTCTGGTGCGCCCACGTGTCCGCGTACGCGTGACTGGCAATCCCGATACGATGAAGGCGCATATCCTCCGTCGATTTAAAGGCTTCATCCATAAGGTTATTTGCAATCTCATTGTTCGGGGTTGTGTTAAGGAGGTGCATCTTTCCATCCCTCCTGTAGGCGTTTTTGTCTCCCGGATCACCGGGAAGGAAATGGAAAACAGGATAGATCCGCATCAGTTTCCGTTTCGGCTTCAAAATGTTCATGGTCTGCGAGATATACGCTTCGTAAGACTCCCCGGACGATCTATCTTTGATAGTAAACTTGACGTCATTCTCATCGACAAACTCGGAAGCGGTGGCAATAGTCTTTGCTTCCTCTTCTTTAAATCCGGCGGCATGAGCAATAACCCCCGTAATGTAGTAATGAAATTCGGTATCCATGAAATAATCCCCCTTCCCTTTTCTACTACCCGAACAACATAAGACTCATTACCCGGAAATCCTCTTCATCGAATAATCGGAATCACCAATTTGAGTTTTCAGAATCCTGATGCCCGAATAAATTATTATAAGGATAATGCAGGCAATTGCCAGAAAAAATATATTCTTCCTTTTCATAATCCCTGCCCCTCTCGGATTATGTTGCCTTCACCTGGCGGGTGCCATGGACCGGGAGCGCATCCCGTAAGCCCCGTTTTGTAGGCGGGATAAAGGGGCGCTGTCCCTATTTTTTTCCTACTTTTCTTGAAATTTACCTGAGAATAGTGTAAAGCAAGCATCGTGAAGAAAAGCGATGATTGCTGATTCTCTTCACTCATGTTTCCACAAATGCGTAGTCCTTGGAAAGGAGCAGATTTTCGATATCGCCTGTGCAGCTTTAATGGATCTCAATTAGGAAATGTTACCGATAGCTGCAACAACAATTCAATGTATACGTATTCCAAATTGTTTCAAGAAACAATCTGAAGACCTTGTGCTGAAAAATTGTCTCCGGTTTTTTCAGTATGAGGAGTTGTGCGACTTGGCATGCCAGTGCCAAAAAAGCAGCTATCGGTCATGGGAAGATCCCAATGGGGCTTGAATCCGGGTGATTTGTTCCTTCGGACACGGATAAAATTTTTCGTAAGGAGTTCTTCCCTTTGGCAGACTTTGAACAAGTCGCAGTGGTGGGTTTTGAAAATGCCAGCCGGAATAAGCTTCAGGAAAGATACCTGAAATATCGGCATTATTATGTAGGCTTGGATCTTTCCGGCTTCGGCGAGTATACTAAAGCGGTATATGCCCCGCTTCTTCCGCTGTTTGATCGGTGGTTTGAAAGGAAATCTATGGACGATATTCCCCGGATCACCCCTTTGCTGGGAGAAAAAGTATATCTTCATGATCATCCCGATTTCAGGAAGGAAACAGGAGAATTAATAGACTTTCACATAAAAGTGATGGCCCTCAGTATGAACGGAGTTATTCTGGATGAGAACAGAAATGCAGTTTCAAAGCAGTTCCTGAGGAACGTCATTTTTGATGTTAGCAGGCATACCAGGTCGTACGATTTCTCCAACCGTTTGTGTTTTTCGATCACGGTCAGAATGTATATAGAGATGTTAAAGGAGAGGTTTTCTCATTTCGGACACCCCGCGACTGATCTGTCCTTTCGTAATTTTGCCAATGAGCATACGTTGAATCCAAAACCACAGGAACTGATCGGCATCCCATGGTAGCTACACTCATCAAATTATTTTTTACCCCATACCCTTAACAACTATTCTCCGGTACAAGCTTGATTCGAGTCGCGTCTTTCGCAAACGGTTTTTCTACGGGAGGCAGCCACTTATTAACTCCGCCGGTCCGACCTTCAGTGTGCCGCCTCCGCTATATGAATAGCGGCTTTTATGCCGTCCGCGCCGCTCGATATGATTCCCCCGGCCCAGCCGCTCCCCTCTCCCACGACATAAAGGTTTTCAAAGCCATTGCAGAGGCCGGTCTTGTCCCTCAGGACCTGAATCGGTGACGAAGTCTTACTCTCAAGCCCCATGATAGCGCCGGTTTCAAACCCCTTTATTTTACGGCTGAAGTTCTTGAGCCCCTCGCGAAGGGAGTTGCTCACGCGCGGGGGGAGCAGTTCCCACAGGGGCGCCGGCTTCAACCCCAGTGGATAACTCGATGCAGAGATTGCGGAGGACCCTTTCCCCTCTATGAAATGCTCTATTGTACAGAAAGGCGCCGCAAAACCCTCCGCGTACCGGAAAAACCGTTCCTCCAGGACTTCCAGCCAGTCGAGGGCCTCCGGGGCGCTCGTCTCTCTGCCCGTCAGGCCCTCCGGGCTCACCGCCGCCACGCAGGCCGCATTGGCAAATATCCCGTCCCGCCGGTACCGGCTCATCCCGTTGACGATATTGATATGCGCGTAGGCGGAGGCGGGCACAACCACGCCTCCGGGACACATGCAGAAGGTATAAACCGGGAGGTCTCCATTCCCTCGTGAGGTCAGACGGTATTCGGCGGCCTTTACCCCCGGCAGCTGTTTCCGCCCCCATTGGGCGAGGTTGATAAGCTCCTGGGGGTGCTCCACCCGGGATCCCAGGGCGAAATTCTTGGTGCGGAATCCAACGCCTCTCCTGATCAGCATCCGGTAGGTTTCATAGGCGGAATGACCGGGTGCTATAATACAGTGATCGGCTTCAATCCCGCCGGAGGCGATTACCGCTTCGACAACCCTTCCCCCTTCGATCTTCAGATCTTCCAGCAGTGTCTCAAAGAGGACCCTTCCGCCGAGATCCAGAAATTCCTTTCTCAGATTCACCACGATTACCTTTAGAGTGTCGCTCCCAAGGTGGGGGTACGCCATGTATCGTATCTCTTCGGGAGCCCCCGCCCGGATGTAGCTTTCTATGATGAAGCGCTTTTCTTTCGATATGTGCTTGGATCGCGACGTGAGCTTTCCATCGGAAAAGGTCCCGGCACCCCCTTCGCCGAAGGCATAATTGCTCACCGGATCGAAGAGGCCGGTCGTTTCAAAGGACTTGACCCCCCGGGCCCGTTTTTTTACCTCGGTCCCCCGTTCGATCAGGGTCGTCTGAAAACCCGCCTTCTGAAGGACAAGGGCCGCGAAGAATCCCGCGGGACCGCTTCCTACGACAACGGCCCGTTCATCCCTTGCGCGCGAGGGAACCGCGAGCGTCGGAGCAGCGACGGGCTTGTCCCCCTCGATCTCCTCCGACAGAACCGAGACCCGTATCTGCCAGTGGATGTCGCTTCTTTTGCGGGCATCAAGACTTTTATGCCCTATCTGCCAGGAGAACGCTCCTGTCCCCAGTTCCTTTGCGATCGCCCCTCGCAGATCCCCTTCCTGATAGTCAGGGGGCAGCTTGAATGATAGTTCCCGATATCCCATGTTCATACACATCCGTCTTTGTAATCAGGGTCAGACAACACAATTTTAGGCAAAATGTGTTGTGAAGATCGTATGTAATCAATTATTTTTATTCCTACATAAGGTATAGGTTCGACATGAGCGGCACCCGCAGACGGGATAAGTCTTTTTGCCTTCGTGTGTTTTTTTCTTTTGCCATGATTATATCAATCGCCGTTTCCCTACCTGAACGGCGGGTGCCATGGACAAACTCTGTTTGTCCGTGCCGAAAACTCAAAAAGGGCGCTTTCCTTATTTATCCCAGGATTGTGCCATGCGATTTGCTACCCTCTTTATTACCCTTTTTAAAGGGTATTACCCTTTTTCCGCCAGACCGCCCCGGGACCCCGGCCCAGGCATTCCACAAATCCGGTTTTTTGTAAATCCCTCAGCACTTTTCGAACCATATCCCGACTAACGCCCATACACGCGCGTTCGAGTTCATAGAGGGTAAATGTTCCGGAAAATGCCTTAACCGCTGCCTCGACCTGCTCTGTTTTGGCTCCGCGGGGGCTTTTCAGATAATCGACACGATCCTCAAATTCACTATAGCGT
>Ga0268278_1000167_pt1 | contig 50061 bp, 70 predicted proteins | sample saktaG_3_FD_190135 | JGI IMG/M metagenome (GOLD analysis project Ga0268278, IMG submission 190135) | Saline water microbial communities from Sakinaw Lake, British Columbia, Canada - sak_2010_1_5_55m | ecosystem: Environmental > Aquatic > Non-marine Saline and Alkaline > Saline ...
CATTATTTACTTGCGAATTAGTAGTCATAGCCAAAAGCCACTGATTTTTCGGTGTCTACTGGCTATGACTACAGAAGTAGCCCGCTAGCAAAAGGAGAAAACGCTAATGACAGCGAAAACCTATGATCGGCAGACTGCCAAATTTCTCGCCGTGGTCGGCGAGAACATGCCCGAGCTTTCGGGCGATGTGATGCAGAGATGGATTCAAAACCCCAGGGCTGTGCAGAAAGCTCTCAGTAATGCATTTTGTTCACCCGATCCCGAATTCAATATCTGGAAAACCATCAACCTTGGCACCGGCCTCAAGACCGCTGATGATTTCCGCAAAGCCCTGAAGGACAACGGATTTGATATCAGCCACTGGGCCGACGACATCCTTGGAAAGCCAGCTTTTACAGTAGCTACCGAGACGATCGAGGTGGATCTTGTAAAAGTCACGCTTGCCGAACTCGGCTTCAAGAAAGGTGCCCGGAGCGACCAGATATACGAACGCGCCAAGGAACTCGGACTTGAGCTCTGTCCACCAGAAGTCGGTCCTCAACTGCGTCTGCAATGCCAAGACCAGCCGAACAACGAGTGGGTTCTTATATGGATGGAGCCCATTATCGATTCTGCTGGTCACCCGCGCGTGTTCTTAGTGGGGTGTCTTACCTCGAAGCTATGGCTCTGCGGCAGTTTGGATTGGGACAATCCTGACTTTATCTGGGATCCTGCCGATTTCTTGGTCTTCTGCAAGTAAAAAAGTCCTTGGACTCTTGGGAATTTGGTTCTTGTTTGGGAAACTCGATTTCTTGGTCCCTTGGACGACGGAGCTCTCTTTCACATCTGTGGGAGAGAACTTTTCTTTTAATAAAAATGAGTTATAATTAAAATCGGATAGTAAACGAATCTGTCCACGACTAAGGTCGGAACGGCCGAAAGTGTCCCGCATAATAATTAATTTTTATTTTTAAATTTATGGACTGGATTTTCATTCACGGTATTAAAATTATTTGCATTTTAGTTGCTGCTTTTTTAATTAATCATTTTGGTAAAAAACTTGTTGGAAAAACAATCAGGCAAGCAGTTAAATCCGAAAACAAGGAAGCAGAAGAAAAAAGGGAAAATACATTAATTGGAATTTTTAACGGTGCTTTAAATATTATTGTTTGGTTTATGGCCGTAATGCTGGTCCTGCCGGAATTTGGTATAAATATTGCGCCTATTTTAGCTGGCGCTGGAATTGTTGGCGTGGCTCTTGGTTTTGGCGCTCAGTATGTAGTGAGAGATTTTTTAGCCGGTCTTTTTATAATTATTGAGAATCAGTATCGAATAGGAGACGTGGTTTGTTTAGATGAAATCTGCGGAGGAGTGGAAGATATTACTTTAAGAAAAACAGTTTTAAGAGATTTGGACGGTAAAGTTTACCATATTCCTAACGGCTCGTTTAAAGTGGCTGCTAATCTGACTAAAGATTTTTCCAGAGCGCACATGAATGTTTCCGTAGCTTACAAAGAAGATATAGACAAAGTAATGACTTTGATTAATAAAGTAGGGCAGGAAATGGCGGTTGAATCTCCTTGGAATGAATATATTATAAAGCCGATTCAGGTAGCAGGGCCAGGACCAGATAAATTTGGCGAATCTGGCGTAGAAATAAAAGTTTTAGGAGAAACAAAACCTCTTAAACAATGGGATACCTTAAAAGAGTTTAGGCGAAGATTAAAAATTGCTTTTGATAAAGAAGGCATAGAAATTCCATTTCCACAAATGTCAGTTTGGTCAAGAGAAAAATCAGAGAAATAATCTTTTATGTTAAGTCCGGTTGAGGAAATTAAATCGCGATTGGATATTGTTGAAGTTATTGGTAGTTATATCAAACTGCAAAAAGCCGGAATAAATTATCGGGCTCTTTGTCCTTTTCATTCGGAAAAGACTCCTTCTTTTTTTATATCTCCAGCAAAGCAAATTTGGCATTGCTTTGGTGGTTGTTTTCCTTCAGGTTCTTTAATTAAAACATTTAGAGGGTATCACAATATTGAAGATGTGCAAATTGGTCAGCAAGTGCTTACGCACCAGGGAAGGTTTATGCCAGTTATTAAAACCTTTAAACGACCATACAATGGAGAAATAGTAGACATAAGAGTACGTAAATCTAGCGATTGGGTTTCTTTGACCGCCGACCATGAAGTGTATGCTATAAAAACAAAAAATTGTAGACAAAAAAATCGGGAAACAAGAATTTGTCAATGGCGTTGTTCACGAAATTGTCCTACAAAATATTTTTTAGATTATAAAATAGAGAAAATTCCAATAGGTAATATCTCCATAAATGATTATTTGCTCTTTCCTATTGATACGAAAGAAGAAGATAAAAAGTTCATAAATTTGAATGACTATTTTACTCGTAGGATTAGTGACCATGACAGAAGATCAAAAAAATTTCCCACGAAAGTGGAAATGAATGAAGACTTTTTAAAATTGATAGGATACTGGATTGCAGAAGGTAGTGTTGATAATTATGGGCACATCATATTTAGCATCGCTACTTATGAAAAAGATTTTGCCAAAGATATTATAAATTTCCTTAAAAATGTATTTAATTTAGAGAGTACTATTCGGCGTAAAAAGAGAAAAGAGTATAGGGGCTTAGACATTGTTGCTAATAGCTCTAATTTGGCTAATATTTTTGGAAACCTTTGCGGTAAAGGAGCAGAAAATAAACACATCCCTTTTGATTTTCAACATCTTCCTCCGAAGAAGCAAAGAATAATTTTAGAGGCGATTTTTAGAGGAGATGGATATACGGGTAGAGTAGCTAAGACAAAAACAGAAAGGTATTTCAAATCTATCGGTACTATTTCACCGGTTTTAACTGAACAATTACGAGATATTTTATTAAGATTGGGAATTATACCGACAATCATCACAAATAAAGCAAAAATTGATAAAAAAGGAGTTCATCATAGAAAATCATTTGAAATTTCCTGGCAGGAAAATATTAAATTACATTTTGCTGATTTTTATAAAAAAAATAATGTTTTATACGTTCTTTTTCCAGTTAAAGAAATTAAGAAAAGGAAGTTTAATGGTAGCGTTTATAATTTAACCGTAGACAAAGACCATTCTTATGTAGCTAATAATTTTGTGGTGGGGAACTGCGGTGAAGGAGGTGACATTTTTAAATTTGTAATGAAAATTGAGGGAGTGGAGTTCGGCGATGCTTTGAGAATTTTAGCTCAGAGAGCTGGCGTGGAATTAAAAAAACAATCTCCGGAATTAAAAACAGAAAGGCAAAGATTATATGAAATTTGCGAACTGGCAGCTCAATTTTTCGAAAGGCAGTTAGAATCAAAAGTAGGCCAAGAAGTAAAAGAATATCTTTTACAGAGAGGGATTTTAGAAGAAAGTATTAAGAAGTGGAGGCTCGGTTATTCGCCGGATGTTTGGCAAGGATTGTCTGATTTTTTAATTTCTAAAGGATATCAGAAAGAAGAAATAGAGAAAGCCGGCTTAGCTATTAAATCTGAAAAAGCTAAAGGAAATTTTTTTGACAGATTCAGAGGCAGAATTATTTTTCCTATTTTTGACTTGAACTCTCAGGTTATTGGTTTCGGAGGAAGAATATTCAAGTCCGATGATCCTGCTAAATATCTTAATACGCCCAACACTCTTCTTTATGATAAAAGCCAAACTTTGTACGGTTTGAATAAAGCAAAAATAGAAATTAGAAAAAAAGATTCTTGTATTTTAGTTGAGGGTTATACAGATGTTATTATGGTTTCCCAAGCAGGTAATGAAAATGTTGCAGCTGTTTCTGGAACGGCTCTAACTTCCTTTCAATTAAAAATTTTGAAAAGATATTCCAGTAATTTATTAACTTCTTTCGATATGGATATTGCCGGTGATTCCGCTACCAAAAAGGGGATTGATCTAGCTCAGACTCAAGGGTTTAATATAAAAGTAGTGCTTTTACCAAAAGGCAAAGACCCGGCCGAAATCATTGCCAAAGATCCCAATATTTGGAAAGAAGCTCTTAAATCAACAAAGTCAATTCTTGATTTTTATTTTGATACAACTTTTTCCAGTAGAGATTCCAAAACTCCAGAAGACAAAAGGGAAATTTCTAAAATCCTTTTGCCCGTTATTAGGAGAATTCCGAATAAAATTGAACAATCATTTTGGATTCAGGAATTGGCAAAGAAATTAGAAGTTAAAGAAGAAAGCGTTGAAGAAGAATTAAAAAAAACAAAAATTGAAAATATTGAGATAGTTTCTCTTCCTGCTGAAAACAAGAATCCTATAAAGTCGAGAAAAGAACTTTTAGAAGAAAGAATAGTTACTTTAATTATAAAATTTCCTAAAAATATAAATCTTATTGAAAAAGATAAACTAGTTGATTTTCCAGACGATATTCAGAAATTTTTAATTAGTTTAAGAAAAAATCAAAATCCTGACTCAGAGTTTTTTAATTATCTTTCACTGAAAGCAGAAATAGAAGATATAGAGGAAAAAGAAGTAGAATCTGAAATAAAATATTGCTTAGCAGAACTTCAATCCTTGAAAATTAAAAATAAACTGGATGAAATTTCCAAAGAAATTAAAAAAGCTGAATTCGAGAAAGATTCAAAAAAACTGGAAAAATTAACTCAAGACTTTAATCAATTAGCTAAAGAAATAATCGGATGAAAAAGAAAAAAACAAAAAAAATAAAAAAGAAAACGACCAAAAAAGCAGTTAAAAAAGTAGTCAAGAAGGCAACTAAGAAAACAGTTAAGAAGATTACCAAAAAAATAACCAAGAAAGTAGTTAAGAAAGCAATCAAGAAAACAAAAAAGAAAGCAAAAACTGTATCTAGCAGATCTAAAAAGATTTTCACCGAAGAGAAAATTCAGCAATTAATGGAAAAAGGAAGACAGCGTGGTTTTATTACGTCTTCGGAAATTTTAACCTCTTTCCCTGAAATGGAAAAGGATATTAATGGATTAGAGAAATTATATGATGAATTAGAAAAAAAAGGAATTGAAGTGAAAGAAGTCAAGGAATTTCTAGATTTAGATGCTTCTAAACCAGCTAAAAAACGTTTGGCATCAAAAATTGACCCGATTCAAATGTATTTAAAAGAAATTGGTTCTTATTCTTTTTTGACTGCAGAAGGGGAAAAAGAGTTATCTAAACGAATTGAAAAAGGGGACGAAGATGCAAAGAAAAAACTTGCCAAAGCTAATTTAAGATTAGTTGTTTCTATTGCTAAAAGATATATTGGTCGCAGCCCAAATTTAACCTTGCTTGATTTAATTCAAGAAGGAAATTTAGGATTATTCCGAGCAGTAGTGAAATTTGATTGGAGAAGGGGATATAAATTTTCAACCTATGCTACTTGGTGGATAAGACAGGCGATCACCAGGGCTTTGGCTGACCAGGCAAGAACTATTAGAATACCGGTTCATATGGTGGAAACTATCTCCAAATATACCCAAGCAAGGAGAAGACTTTTACAGGGTTTGGGCAGGGATCCCTTACCGGAAGAAATTGCTTCTGAAATGGGAATTGAAGTGGATAAAGTACGCCATATTATGAAAATCTCTCAAGAAACTATTTCTCTGGAAACGCCGGTTGGAGATAATGAAGAAGACAGTGTTTTGTCGGAATTTATTGAAGATGAAAAAGTTCCGTCTCCGTCAAAAACAGCGGCCAGAACTTTATTAAGAGAAAGACTAGAAGAAATTTTAATTGATTTAACTCCTCGAGAACAAAAAATTTTAGAAATGAGATTTGGATTAGACGATGGTGTTACTCATACTTTAGAAGAGGTTGGCCAGGTATTCGGAGTTACCAGGGAGAGAATTCGTCAGATTGAAGCTAAAGCATTAGAGCGTGTCAGAGAACATCGCTCCCTTAAAAAATTGAAAGGATATTGAAAATAGTATATAGTTAATGTATTCTGCGGTGGCGCAATGGTAGCGCGGGTGCCTGTTAAGCACTAGGTTGTAGGTTCGAATCCTACCCGCAGAGCCAGACGTTTTTTGTGAGACTGACCCGTTTCCGTCCCATTCCAGTCCATATTTTAAGCATAAAATGGCGATGGGACAGGTTCTAAATTCCTATTCCCGTTACGACTGGAGATGGGTCTCGAACTCGCCATTAATTTTCAGAAAGTAAAAAGTCGCCCAAGGGGCGGTTTTTGTTTAACAAATAGTGGGCAGCAGGGTGAGGTAAAAATTGCTATACTGAAGTTATGAAAAAATATCCTCTGTATGTATATGTAATCGGCGTTATTATCGCCCTTGTGCTTATAAACTATATTGCGTGGTCCGTGGGAGGAGAAATAAAGTTAGAAAGCTTTGAATTATTATTCAGCGGCTTTTTGTTGGGAATGCTGGCAATGTATATAGCCGTGCATATTTATTGCTGAAAATTAGAATCGCCAATCAGGCGTTTTTGGTTTTATAATCTTGTTATTTACCCATAGACGCAGTAAAATATAGCAATATGAGCAAAAAGAAAGGTATTATTTTGTCAATTGTAATTCTTGTGGTTGGACTTTTTTATTATATAGGAACTGAAGAACAAAACGGCCAGCTTAGCTCATCCAAAAAACTCGCCTTTGAAGATAGGGGGGATTTTAAAATTGTCTACGGCGAAACGCAGAATCCCAAATATACCCAATACAATGAACTTATTAAAAATTCCGATTCCTTTGAAAATTTGGCTGTTTTTTTGAATGAAGTGTTCATATTGCCGCAGGATTTTCCGATTATTTTAAAGGAATGCGGGTTCGTTAATGCTTATTATGATTCGCAAGGGAAAGAAATAGTCATCTGCGATGAACTGTTGGAAAGTTTTGCTCAAAATTTTTCATACATTGTTAACACAAAAGAGGAAGTAGATATGGCTGTAAGCGGCGCCACTTATTTTGTTTTTTTTCATGAATTAGGGCACGGTCTTATAAATGTCTATAATTTAACTTATTCCGGGAAAGAGGAAGATGTGGCTGACCAGCTGTCCTCCGTAATTTTAACGGGTTTGGGCGAAGACGGACCAAAGGCTGCGATTACCGGAGCAAATTTCTTTTATATTACAAGCTCGCAGGTAGGCGAGGGTTCTCCCTTTTGGGACGAACATCCTTTGAACCAACAGCGCTATTATAATATTCTATGTTGGGTTTACGGCAGCAATCCGCAAAAATTTAATTATTTTGTAGGAACTTACGGTCTGCCCCAAGAACGGGCAACGCACTGTCAATATGAATATGAAAAGATGTTTGAATTCTGGGACGCTGCCCTAGCGCCATACGTCAAAGTACAATTACAGAATATTAATTAATTTTTTTAATTAGTTAAAGAAGTTTTAATTCTTTTGCAGAAAAGTGAAAATTTAGTGGTTGATTTGGAAAATTACTTGTAAACCAAGTTCTAATATTGTACCATCTCGTAATCAAGATTTTTTATTTCCATCAATTTTTCTTTCAACATTCTCATATAATTCCAATCCTCCAAAGTTATAATAAGCTTTGAACTGGGGAGCAAATTTCAAGCCATCAGGGCTTGACTTTTTTATATAATATGTTATTAGAAAATTAGGAGGTGAAGTATAGAAAAATATGAAGGCACTTCGACTGTGAGAATCAGCGAAGAGAACAGCATACAGAAAAGGAGGAAACCGTGAATTTTATTCCATTTGGGTGTTTGGTACGCGATAAGGTTACTGGCTTTGAGGGAGTTACAGTTTATCGCGTGGAACACATGAACAACTGTATCCGTTACGCGGTTCAACCCGTGGCGGATAAAGAGGGACAGTTACCCAACGGCAAGGTCTTGGCTGGGCCAAATCTTGAAATCATCTCCCCATCCAAAGAAGACCCGCCCTTGACAGGCAAAACCTCTAATGCCTTCAAGCTCGGCGTCAAGGTGAGAGATCGTCTTACCGGTTTGACAGGTATCGCTGTGCTACGTGTTAAACAGATGCACACAGGCGACCGGTATGGGGTTCAGCCGTGGATGAACGGAAAAGGGGAGATTCCTGATGTTCAAGAGTTCGACGAGGAGGATCTTGAACAGATTGATCCGCCTCCGCCCGCCGAGAAAAAGAAGAAGGAGGAAAAACCTAACGGACCGCATGATCCTGGCAATGCGATAGCCAGGTAGGTCTGGAAAAGGGATGGAACTTCCAACACTTCATCCATCCCTCCCTTTCAAAGATTTTCAAAAAACATTTGGAAGTTTCTGAAAGGGAAAAATTAACTTGAGAGAGTTGATTTTTTTATTTAAGTTTTTATTAAACAGGTTCTAATATCGTCCTACCGCCGGAGCAGGCTAGTGCTTGGTTCAAGCGACCGAGAAGTATTAAAAAATCGCCAATAAGGCGATTATTTGGTAGAATAAAAAAATAAAAGGTCGACTATGTTTTAGTTATATCAAAAGCGAAATTGAAAATGAATAAAAAAAATATTGGAGTAATTGTTTTAATTATAGTGTTAATTGCTTTGGCTGGTTATTTATATTCTGGAGTAACAAAATGTAAGACTGTGGCAACGGACTTAGGAACAAAATTACAAGAATGCGGAGCTGGTTTAGAGACATGTATGGTTCAAGCCACCCAATTTCAAGAAGCACTGGTTAATCTTCAGGAGATGTGTGCTCCTTATCTTCCTACGGAGTAGTTAGAAATCTTTAATAAAAAAATCGTCAAGAAGACGGTTTTTTTATTTACTTTGAGTCTCTGAAATGATAAAATAAAAAAAGTCGAGACTAATAATTTTTAAATTTATATATATATGAAAAAAATAATTATTCCGCTTTTAGTTTTTGCTTTATTTGGATCAGTGATAGTTGCTGCTGATCTAAAAGTAGCTCAGGATACTGATACAATAGTAGAAAATTCTAAAAAAGGTCAAGAAATAAGTCAGAATCAACAGACACAAACAGAGCAGCAAACTCAAAATCAAGGTGAAGATCAACAGATACAGACAGAACAGCAAACACAAACCAGGGAAGAGGAACAAGAAGAAGATTCTAGCCAGCAAAACTTTATCTTGGAAAATCTACAAAAGGCTCGTACTATGAATGAAGTAAAAGAAATGATTCAGCAAAAGAAACAGGAAATGACCCAAGAGATGCAGGAATTAAGCAATGTTCAGCAAAAAGTGTATCAGAATCAAAATAAAGTTAGAGAAGCTGTACATGTCTTGCTTTCTTTAGAGGATTTAGCGACGGGCATTGGTTCTAAAATTTCTCAAATTGCTCGCGAATTCAACAATTCTGTTCAAGCAACAATAACAGCTGAGGAAAAAATACAGGAAAGGAATGCGTTTGTCAGATTTTTTATGGGTGGAGAAAAAAACGCTGCTGAAGATATAGAACAGGAATTAAATCAGAACCAGCAGAAAATCCAAGAACTTAAGCAGTTGAAAGAAGAATGCACCTGCGGCGAAGAAATTAAAACAACGATACAAGAACAGGTTCAGAATATGGAACAGGAACAAGAAAGACTTCAGCAATTAACAGACAAAGAGAAAAGCACCAATGGATTATTCGGCTGGATTAAAAATTTGTTTAAATGGGGAAGATAAGAATTTTTTGTGTTTGATTTTTATTATAGTAAGATTAAGAAAAGTCGAAAATATTAGTTATTAATCATTAATAAAAATATGCCAGGTACATTTTGGACAATTTTAACAATAATTGTTTTTATAATTTTAATTTCTATCAAACAGATTAATCAGTATCAAAAAGGAGTTAAATTTACGCTGGGGAAGTATGTTGGTTTAATGAACCCCGGATGGAGATTAGTTTTTCCAATTATTCAGTTTTACCGCAATATAGATTTAAGAGTAAAGGCAGTAGATGTGCCAAATCAAGAAGCGATTACTAAAGACAATATCTCGGTTAGTGTTAATGCAGTTATTTATTACAAAGTTCGAGAGGCTGATAAGGTAGTTTTGGAAGTAGAAAATTTTTACTATGCCATTTCTCAGTTAGCCCAAACAACAATGCGAAATGCCGTAGGCCAGGTTGATTTAGACGGGCTTCTTTCTCAAAGAGACAGAGTTTCAGAAAACATAAGAAGTATTATTGATAAAGCTACCGATCCTTGGGGGATTGAAGTTATTAACGTTGAATTAAAAGATATAACTTTGCCGGAAGAAATGAAAAGGGTAATCGGAAAGCAAGCTGAAGCGGAAAGAGAAAAAAGAGCAATAATTATTAAGGCTGAAGGAGAAGTTATTGCTGCTAATAATCTTGCAAAAGCTGCCCAAACCTTATCAGAATCCAGGGGAGCTCTTCATTTAAGAACTCTTCAATCAATCAATGATATAAGTTCTGATAAATCAAATACTATTATTTTTGCCGTGCCTCTAGAAATTTTAAGAGCCTTTGAAAGGTTTGGCAAGAAACAGCAAGAAGAAAATAAAAGCAAAGAAGGTGAAGATAAATAATATCAAGAAAACGGTTTTTCAGTTGACAGATTATTTTTTGTATGTTAATCTTGTTTATGTAAGATAGTTGTCTACCTGAGCAAGCGAAAGCGAGCGAAAGGTGAAAAAGAAGATTTATCTTCTTTGCCTAGTGAAAAATTGGTCGAGTTCATTTGGGAAACTAAACTTTAGGATAAAACCTTAAAACATTAAACATTAATTAATTTATATCACAATCATGGAAGGAACAATTAAAAACCTTACAGATAAAGGATTTGGATTTATTACCGTTGATGGTGAAGAAAAAGATTTATTTTTTCACAGCAACGAACTTAAAGACGTAACCTACGAAGAATTAAAAGTAGGTGATAGAGTGTCTTTCGAGAAAACTGATTCTCCAAAAGGCCCTAACGCAACAAACGTAACCCGTCTTTAAGAATTAATTTATCAAATCAATGAAATTAAGCCCGTTATCGGGCTTTTTTTCATATCCAGTTGGGAGATTTTTAATAGAATATGCTATAATAAAATAATGAAGAAATTAACGATAACATTTTGGGCGCTAGTGGGAACTTTTCTTGTGATAATGAGTGAGTTTTTTATTCCATTGGTAAATGAATTATTTATAGGATCTATTCTTTTTTTATTACCTTTTATTATTTTTTCTTTATTAGGCATAATCTTGATAGTTTTAACTTTAAGGGAAAAAGTTGAAGGAATACTTAAAAAGTTTTTGATGTTAACAGGAGCTTCGGCTGGAGGATTTTTTCTAAGCGTTTTTCTGCACAATGCCTTTTATGCCTTGGGTACAATAACTAATCAAATCATCATATTAAACTATTTAGTTGAGGCTATTAATGTAGGATTTTTTATTATTGCCATTTTTGTTTGTCCTTTGGGTTTTCTTATTGGTGTGATCGGCAGTGTAGTGCTACTTAATAAGAAAAAAAACAAGTAAAATTCAGATAATAATAAAACAATATGTTTAATCGTTTTACTTGCGTTATTGCAGGAGCATTATTAATAATAATGTTTTTTCTTGCTATTTTTAGTGTTCTTAATGATAGTCTTACTTTTGACGAAACAGCTCATATCGTAGCAGGTTATTCTTATTTAACTCAAAAGGATTATAGAGTAAATCCAGAACATCCTCCAATAATAAAGGACCTAGCCGCCTCCCCGCTTTTATTTTTAAATCTTAATTTTCCAAAAGACCTTCCTGTTTGGACCGAACTAACTCCTGCTAACTGGTGGGAACAATTTGATCTCGGCTTCCAGTTTCTATACCATTCTGACAATGATCCTGACCAAATTGCTCTTTATTCCCGTATTCCGATGATTTTACTTTTGCTGTTTTTTGGATGGTTTTTATTCTATTGGACAAGAAAACTTTTTGGAAATAAAACAGCCCTATTTGCTTTATTTTTATTTTCTTTTTCTCCTACTTTCTTAGCCCACGGAAGGCTGGTTACTACTGATGTTGGTGCTGCTTTGGGAGTAGTTTTAGCTACTTTTTTCTGGCTAAAATTTTTAAAAAATCCAACAAAAAAAAATGTTTTTATAGCCGGACTAATATTCGGATTTGTAATGCTTTTGAAGTTTTCTTTGGTTCTACTGGTTCCATTTTTTGCAATTATTACTTTGTTTTATGCTTGGTTAAAAGCTGAAAAACAAAAATATAGATTTTTAAAATATATAGGACTTGGATTATTGGTGGGAATAATTGGTATGGTTTTTGTTGTCTGGCCGGTCTATCAGTTTCATATATCAAACCTTTCTGCTGAAAAACAACTTCAAGATACTCAATCTCTTCTTTTAAACAGTTCCATTCCCGAACCGTTAATTAATCTTGATGTCTGGATGGCTCAAAAATCTGTTTTAAGGCCTTTCTCTCAATATTTTTTTGGACTATTGATGGCTACAAACAGAAGCGCTACCGGCAATACCACTTATTTCTTAGGCGAAATCTCAGCTTCCGGCAGGAAAAATTATTTTCCCGTAATCTATTCAATAAAAATTCCTTTAGCTTTTCATATTTTAACCTTAATTACGCTCTTATATGCAGCTTGGTTGATAAAAAAACCGTTTTGGCAGGAAACTAATAGAAGAATTAAAGACTGGATAAAAAATCATTTTTCCGAATTTGCCATGCTTACTTTTATTGGAATTTATTGGCTAACTTCTTTAACCTCTGATCTTAATATCGGGGTTCGTCATTTATTGCCGATTTTTCCTTTTACCTTTATTTTAGTTTCAACGGGAATTGTTAAATGGATTGAGAATATAAAAAAAATATCCTTAAAGAAAATAGCAATTTCTTTTGTTTCAGTTTTATTGGGTTGGTATATGATTTCTTCCATTAGTTGTTTTCCTCATTTTCTTTCCTATTCCAATGAATTAACCGGAGGCCCTGATAAAACCTATATTTATGCAGTTGATTCTAATCTGGACTGGGGTCAGGATTTGAAACGGCTTAAAAAATGGGTAGATGAAAAAGAAATCAATAAGATATATGTTAATTATTTTGGCGGAGGAGATGTTGAATATTATCTAAAAGAAAAATATGCTCCGTGGTGGGGTACCAGAAACCCTGAAGAACTTCCGAAGGGTAGTTATATAGCGGTTTCAGCAACTCTTTTACAAGGAGGTAGGGCAGAACCGTCTAAAGGATTTGATCAACCTTCTGATTATTATTGCTGGCTCAATAAATATACGCCGGTAGCTCAAATCGGCCATTCGATTTTTGTTTATTATATAGATTAATATGCACTTATCAGTAATTATTCCCGCTTATAATGAAGAAAATCGCCTTTCTTTTACATTGAAAGACATTGATAGATATTTAAGCAGGCAGAATTATGAATATGAAATTCTGGTGGTTGATGACGGATCAAAAGATAGGACAGTTGAAGTAGTTCGATCGTTAGTACTGAAAATTAAAAATCTTGTAATCACGGGATATAAAAATAATCGCGGGAAAGGTTATGCTGTTCGTTTTGGAATGTTAGAAGCAAAAGGGGATTACCGGCTTTTTACTGATGCGGATAACTCTACCAGTATTAATCAGATTGAGAAGATGTGGCCATACTTTAAAAAAGGTTATGATGTTATTATTGGTTCAAGAGATATAAAAGGAGCAGTTTTAGATCCGCCCCAGTCCTGGTTAAGAAACTTTCTTTTTGGAGAAGGTTTTAAATTATATAGGAAAATAATTGTCGGGCTTTGGAAAATTGAAGACACTCAGTGCGGTTTTAAAGGATTCACTAAAAAAGCAGCCGAATCAATTTTTTCCAAAACAAGAATTGAACGTTTCGCCTTTGACCCGGAAACTTTGGTTCTGGCCAAGAAGCAAGGATATAAAATAAAAGAAATACCTATTTATTGGAAAAACGATCTGTCCAGTAAGGTAAACTTTAAAAGTATTTTAAGAATGGCAAAAGATATGCTTGTGATAAGATGGAATATAATTAAGAGAAAATATAATTAAAGATAGTAATAAAATGCAAAAGAAAAAAAATCAATTAAAATTTCCTTCAGAATTGCGATACGATCTTATTAGTAAGAACTGGGTTATTATTGCCACAGGAAGAGCTAAAAGACCAGAAAATTTTAAGACGAAAGGAAAAAAAGATAAAGAGATTTTGCCCAAAGATTGCCCATTTTGTAATTTAGAAAGCCAGGAAAAGCCCGTTTTAATTTTTAATAAGGGAAAAAAAATTTTGACAAATAAAATTCCTAAAGAGTGGACTACGGTTTCCATTCCTAATAAGTATCCGGCATTTATTCCTTTTCCGAAGTTAGAAAAAAGAAAGGAAGGAGAGTTTTATCAAAAAATGAATGCGGCAGGATTTCACGAAGTTGTGGTAACAAGAGACCATAAAAAAACATTAGCTCAATTCACCATACAAGAAGTTAAAGAATTGATCGACGTTTATCATCAGAGATATTTAGACTTAATGAATAAAACTTTTGTTAATCACATTGCTATATTTCATAATTATGGAGAAAAAGCAGGAGCTTCAATTACTCATCCCCATTCTCAAATAATTACTACTCCGTTGATTGACGTTGATTTAAACAAAGCTCTTGAGACCTCAAAAAATTATTATAAAAAATCTGGAAAGTGTATTTACTGCGAATTGAATAAATGGGATATGAAAGTTAAAAAAAGAAAAGTTTTTGAAAATAATAAATTTATTGTTGTTTGTCCGTTTGCTTCAAAATTGGCTTTTCAGATTATAATATCTCCTAAAAAACATCTTCCTTATTTTGAAAAAATTAGCGAAGACGAAAAATGGAGTTTGGCTGAAGCTTTTCAAACGGTATTTAAGAAGCTTTATAAGGGATTATCAAATCCAGCCTATAATTTTTATCTTCATACTTCTCCTTGCGACGGCAAAGAATATCCTTATTATCATTGGCACTGGACAATTCTTCCGCGAACTTCTTCTTTAGCAGGATTTGAATTGGGAATGGGCATGGAAATTTCAACTATTGAACCGGAAAAAGCTGCCCAATATTTGAGAAAATTATGAAAAAAACAGATGCAATAATCAGTACAATAATTGGTTTCTTTATCGGAGTTTTTCTCTTTATTACTTTAAATAATATTGGAAGAGAAATTCCTTACAAAGAATTTATTATAATAGTTTTTCCTTTCTTATCTTTGCTCGGGATGTTTATTGTTTCTTTCCTTGGTAAAAAATATTTGATTATTTTACAGGGAGGAAAGTTTCTTTTAATGGGTGGAGCGGCAACATTAATTGATATTGGTATTTTTAACCTTTTTATGAGTTTTACTAAAATTACAGAAGGCGCAGCATATTCAGTTTTTGTAGGAGCTTCTTTTATTATTGCTACTCTTATTAAATATTCCGGAGACAAATTTTGGGTTTTTGAAAAAATGGAGAAGAAAAGAATAAACAAGGAATTCAGCCAGTTTTTTGTCATTACCTTAATAAGCGGAGCTATCCATGTAGGAATTGCCTCAATAGTGGTTAATTACATTGGTCCTCAATTTAATATTTCAACCGTAGTATGGGCAAATATCGGTAAAATTATAGGAATTATTTGTGCTTCTGCATGGAATTTCTTTGGATATAAATTTGTTGTTTTTAAAAAATAAAAAACTCCCGCTAAAATCTAGCGGGAGTTTTGTTTTATCGTTCAGGTCTCTGGGCTCTTCTTTTTGCCCAGCAGTCTCGACAATAAATCGGTCTGTCCGGTGATGGTTTAAAAGGAAGTTCAGTTATTTCTTTTCCGCAATCAGTACATTTCCAATTTCCCTTAACCATTTCTCGAGGAGGAAAATCACTTCTCGAGGATTCGTTAAATTTTTCGAATGCCATATAAAGTTAATGAATTTGTTAAAAAATAAAGCGACCTTTTATGACTACGAGTCGCTCTACTTATTTGAGCCTTTACTAATTTTTTGGAATTGCCAAAAACTTACTTTAAGATACTTCGACTATAAGTCTAGATTCATTATAGCTATTATTTCAACTATGTCAATATCTTTGCCTTGACATATCAAGTTTGTTATTTAAAATAAAGAAATGAAGGTCAAAGAAAGTAAAAACTTAGTCTGCGACCGTTTTCCATTAATAAGAAGGTACGAGGGTTATAATCATGTTGAACCGAACAAGTGTTTATTGGAACGCTTTGATGAAATAGACGATAGAATAGAATTAGATTTTAAAAATGGAAAAGAAGCGACAATTCGAGCCAAGAATATTCAGGGTGAGCAAGAATTAGACTTAATTGCTGATAAATTAAAGGATTTTATTGGCCTGTCTTACGAAGAAATTCTAAACATGAACATTTAATAGTAAATATAAAGATTTAAAATAGGAAAGAGGATAAGGATGGCTTTACAGCCATTTTTTAATTTTGAATAGAATTAGGAATATAAAGAGTTGACAGTTAGGCAATTAAAAAATATTATAAAGAAAAAGGTCGTATTATCTAAAAATTTAATTTTAAAAAACTATGCCACGTGGAGATAGAACGGGTCCTAGAGGTTTGGGACCAAGAACCGGAAGGGGATTTGGTTATTGTTCTGGATATCCTTATCCTGGCTATATGAATCCCTATGGATTTGGTTGGGGGAGAGGATTTGGTAGAGGTTTAGGTAGAGGTTGGGGAAACTATCCTTTTTATTCTCCAGAACTTCCTACTCCGAAAGAAGAAAAAGAAATATTAGGTGAAGATTTAGAAGTTTTAAGAGAAGAGATGAAAGCAATTGAAGAAAGAATAAAAGAATTAGAAACTAAAAAAAACAAAAAATAATATGTTTAACGGACGCGGATCTGGTCAAAGATTAGGAGGAGGCCAAAGTTTAGGTAAAGGGGGTAGAGGTCGCCAATCTGGCGGTTTTGGATTAGGACCTTCAGGAGAATGTATTTGTCATAAATGTGGAAACAAAGTTCCTCACCAGCAAGGTGTTCCTTGTTATGAGCAGCACTGTCCTAAATGCGGTACTTCAATGACCCGAAACCGCTAAATTTATTTATGAAGATTTGTATTTGTGCTACTGGACCTGATTTAAATTCTCAGATTTCGCCGATTTTTGGCCGTTGCCCTTATTTTTTAATTATAGATTCAGAGAGCAAAGAATTTAAAGCTATTCCAAATCAAGCTGTTCAATCTGGAAAAGGAGCTGGAGTAGCAGCATCTCAACTTGTAGTTTCAGAAGGAGCTATAATTGTAATTTGTGGAAATTTTGGTCCCAATGCTTTTTCAGTTTTACAAATGTCAGGAATTAAAATTTATCCTGGAGTGTTTGATTTAACGGTTAAAGAAACTCTTGATAAATATAATAAAGGAGAATTAAAGGAAGAAAAAATGCCTACTGCTCCTGGTCATTTTGGTTTAGGTCAAGGCAGAGGGTTTGATAGGAGAAGGAGAGGGAGATAGATAAAGAATAGAATAATATGGCAGATATAGATATTTTTAAAAAAGGGCAAAAAGCAGCATTGATAGCAGGAACTGTTACCGTTTTATTTGCTATAGCCAAAGCTGTAGCAGGTTTTATTTCTGGAAGTGTTGTTTTATTGGCAGATGCTATTCATAGTACTGCTGATTCTTTTTCTACCTTTTTTGCCTGGTTTGGTTTAAAAATTGCTCAAAAGCCTTCAACTGAAAAATTTCCTTATGGCTTTTACAAAGTAGAAAATATTACAGCTTTAATTATTTCCGGCTTAATTTTATTTGCTGGGTTTGAAATAATTAAAGAAGCTATTGGTAAAATTTTTACTTTAGGAGAACTAAATATTCCTTTGATAGCAATTGGAGTGGCAATATTGGATGCTATAGTAATGTTTTTTATTGGAACCTATGAGATGAAAATAGGCCAGAAAATTAATTCTCAAAGTTTAATGACAGACGGGAAAGAATCCAGAATGCATTTGTTTTCTTCTGGAATTGTTTTAATCGGTTTGTTTGCCAGGTGGTTTGGAATTATGTATTTGGAGGGAATTATGGGAATTTTAATTTCCTTTTTTATTTTTAAAATAGGAATTGAATCCGCTAAAGATTCAATTTTTGCTTTAATGGATGTTTCTCCCAGTAAAGAGATAGAGGAAAAGATAAAAAAAATTTTGGAGAATATTTCCGGGGTAAGGGGATTTAAAGGATTGAGATTGAGAAAAGCCGGTCCTTTTATTTTTGGAGAAGTTCAGGTTAAATTGGGGCGGAGCGTAAGTATTAATCGAGCCAGGGAAATTTCAAACAATATTGAAAGAGAAATAAAAAACAAAGTGAAGACTATAGATTCTTTAATAGTTGGAATAGCTCCGGAAATTGCCGATAGTCATAAACTATCTATTCCAATAGAAGAAGAAAAAGGTTTGGATTCTGAGATTTCAAATCATTTTGGAAGAGCTAAAAAATTTATGTTTATTGAATTTGAAAAAGGGGAAGTTAAAAGTTTTTATTTTAAGAACAATCCTTTTTTAGAAAGAAAAATGAGAGCTGGGCTGGAAGCTTCAAATTTTGTATTGGAAGAAAAAATTGATTCAATCATTACTAAAGAAATGGGACCGATTTCTCTCCATACTTTAAGAGATAACGTAGTAGATGTTTATCAGGGAGTAGATGGAAGTGTAAAAGAACTTTTAGAGAAATTTTCGAAAGAAAAACTTAAACTTTTAGAAGAACCAACCAGGAAAAAATAAAAGAAATGGCTCAGAGAATTAAAACTATAAGTATAACAGGAGGAAAGGGAGGCGTCGGGAAATCAACTGTTGCTATTTTATTTGCCAATAAATTAGTTAGGAAAAATAAAAAAGTTATTCTTTGTGATTGTGATGTTGAATGTCCTAATGATTATCTTCTTTTAGGACAAAAATTAAGAAAACCTCGACAAAAAGTTTATGCTGAGTTTCCAAAATTAATTAAAAAAAAATGTACTAAATGTGGTTTGTGTACCAAAACTTGTCGAAGTAATGCTATCTTTCAAGCTCCTGGCCAGTATCCGGTTTTTCTTAAAGACTTATGTTCAGGTTGCGGTGCCTGTTGGATAGTTTGTCCTTATGGAGCGATTAAACCTCAAAAAGAAGAAACAGGACAAATTTATCTTACTCAAATTAAAAAAGATTATTGGCTGGTAACAGGAGCAGCTAATCCTGGATTGGAAGAAACTGGGCCAGTGGTTACCGAAGTTAAAAACTTTGCTTTAAAATTTGCAGAAAAAAATAAAATAGACTATATTTTATTTGATACTGCTGCCGGCACTCACTGTCCAGTAATTTCTGCTTTATTGGACTGTGATTTGGCTTTTTGCGTTACCGAACCAACTCCAATGGGAGCTTCTGATTTAAATTTAATTTTGGATTTATGTAAAAAACTAAAAATTAAAGCAAAAATAATCTTAAATCAGTCAGATTTAGGAAATAAAAAAACAATTGAAAAAATTTCCAAAAAATTTAAGATAAAAATCGAAAAAGAGATTCCTTATTCTAAAAAACTGGTTGAGGCTTATTCTAAGGGAAAACTTTTAAGCTTTAATAAGTAATAAGACAAATTTAAATAATTGGAAATTAAATTAAAAATATATTATGGCAAAATTTAAGGTGAACAAAGAAAAATGTATTGGTTGTGGTCTTTGCGTAGCAAATTGTCCTGAAGCAACTCAAATAGGAAAAGATGGTAAAGCCGAAATTATTAATTCGGAAAAACTTGAAAAATGCGGAGGAGAAAGTATTTGTCCAATGGGAGCGATTGAGGAAACATCAAAAAAATAAAATGGTTAATTTAACTGATCAAAATTTTGAACAATTTTTAGAGAAAGCTGACAAACCTGTTTTGGTTGATTTTTGGGCAACTTGGTGCGGACCATGTAATATATTATCGCCGATTTTGGAAAAATTAGCCCAAGAATACGAAGATAAAGTCATTTTAGCTGAAGTTAATGTAGATGAAGCTCGTCAAACTGCCCAAAAATTTGGAATCGATCAAATTCCCACAGTTATTTTATTTAAAAATGAAAAGCCGATTAGTGGATTTATTGGAGTGAGACCAGAGCAGACAGTCAAAGAAATGTTAGATAAAATGTTAGAAGATAGTAAAAAAGAAGAAGAGAAAGAAGAAATAAAAAATAAAGGCGAAGAGAAAGAAGAAAAAGAAGAGATGATTAAATGGTATAAAGACTATGCTAAGAAGAACGGTTTTAGATTAAACCTTGATAAAACAGCAGTTGAAAGATTAATAAAAGGACTTTTGGTAAACGAGAAAAAATATGGAGCTCGATATTGTCCATGTAGAAGAATAACCGAAGATATAGAAGAAGATAGACCTAAAATCTGTCCTTGCCAATGGCATAAAGAAGAAATTGAAAAAGATGGCCATTGTTATTGCGGACTGTTTGTAAAAGATGAATAAGAGAATATTTTTTATTATAATTATTTTAATTTTAGGATTTTTTTTAATTCCTAATTTTAGTTTAGCTAAAAATGATTTTACCTGTGCAGTTTATTTTACCGGGATCGGCTGTCCTCATTGTGCTAAAGCAGACCCAATAGTTTTAGAGCAATTGCCGAAAGAATATCCTGATTTAGTGATAATAGAATATGAAATTTATCAGCAAAAAGAAAACGCTCCTCTGCTTTACGAATATAATGAAAAATATAATTCAGGATTAGGCATACCTTTGATAATATTTAATCAAGAGGAGCATATAGCAGGGGATAAGCCGATTTTAGAAAATATTAGAGGAAAAATTGAAACTCTTGATGGAAACAAATGTCCGATGATAGATGGGACTTTGATTAGTTTTAATGAATTAGACATTAGTTCTTTACAAGGTTCTCCAAAAGTTTGGATGAATGGGGAAATAATTCCGGAAGAAAATAACAATGAAAAGCCGCCAATAGAAGAAAACATAACAAAGCTCACTTTTTCCAAAATTATTTCTTTAGCGTTGGTTGATGCAGTTAATCCATGTGCTATGGCTGTTTTAATTCTAATGCTTATTGCTATCTTAAGTTATAATCCTTCCAAAAGAAAAAATGTTTTACTGGCCGGATTAGCTTTTATTACTTCGGTTTTTATAATGTATTTAATTTACGGTTTGATAATTATTAAATCTTTTCAGCTTATCCAGATACTAACTATTGTTAGACCGTGGCTTTATAAAATTCTGGGTGCGGGAGCGATAATACTAGGTTGTTTTAGTCTTAAAGATTTTTTTCAGAATAAAACAACTTGTAAGATATCACCAAGAGTAGATAAAATTATTAATAAGGTAACCAGTCCTCGAGGAGCTTTTCTGATCGGAGCCTTTGTAACGATATTTTTGCTTCCCTGTACTATCGGGCCTTATATTATCTGCGGTGGGATTTTATCCGTCTTATGTGTCTGTGAAGCTTTTCCCTGGTTATTGCTTTATAACTTAATATTTATTTTACCGATGCTGGCTATAGTTTTAATGGTTTATTTTGGTTTAAGCAGGACAGAAAATATTTTAAGTTGGGAAGCAAAAAATCTGAAATATCTTAATTTAATTTCCGGTCTTATAATTTTAGGATTAGGAATAGCTATGATTTTGGGATTAGTTTAAAGGTCGATTATAATTTAAATTATTCAATAAAAAATAAATAAATATGTCTGATTTAAAAAACAAAGTAGCTATTGTCACCGGAGCAAGAAGGGGAATCGGAAAAGCAATTGCCTTAAAATTAGCAAAACAAGGAGCAAAAGTTGTAGTAACAGATATTTCAAAAGAGGATTGTCAAAAAGTGGTAGAAGAAATTGAAAGTTTGGGTTCAGAAGGACTTGCTTTAAAATTGGACGTGACAAACGAAGAGGAAATTAAACAAACGGTAAAAACGGTAAAAGAGAAATTTGGCAGAATTGATATTTTAGCGAATAACGCCGGAATATTTATCCAGCAGGAATTAGATAAAATGGAAACTTCGGCAATAGATAAAGAATTAACCATAAACTTAAGGGGTGCAATTTTATGTACAAAGTATGTACTGCCCGAAATGAAATCGCAGAATTACGGTAAAATTGTCAATACTGCTAGTGTTGCCGGTTTTGTCGGTTTTGAAATGGCAAGTGTTTATTGTGCTACAAAAGGCGCAATAATAGCAATGACAAAAGAGCTGGCTTTAGAATTGGGAAAATATAAAATCAATGTTAATGCTGTTGCCCCAGGAGTTATTGCTACCGATATGACCAAAGATATGCTGGCACAGGAAGAGGTTAAATCGGGACTTATGGCCAATATTCCTTACGGAAGAATAGGTAAACCAGAAGATATTGCTAATACCGTTGCCTTTCTCTGTTCGGAAGAAGGGGAATATATTACTGGTCATACGATACCTGTTGACGGGGGATGGCTTACTCGCTAATAAATGTTGAAAATTACCAAAGATACAACCTTATCTGAGATTTTAAAATACTCGGGAACCGAGAAAATTTTATCAAAATATGATTTGCCTTGTTTAAATTGTCCTTTTGCTAAATTTGAAATGGAAAATTTGAAAATCGGTCAGGTTTGCAAAATGTATAAAATTGACCTTGAAGAATTACTTAAAGAATTAAATTCACTCCGTTAAAAATTGGAAAAATGAAAAAGACTTTATTTTTTATAATTTTAGGAGTAATAGGATTAGTTCTTATTTCAGGATATATTTTAAAACAAGAATATAATAATTTTTCTAATCAATCTGAAAAATTACCTGAAACACAAACAGAGATTTCCATAGAAAACATTTCTACTGATAAAACTACATACCATTCATCAGAATTAGTAAATCTTGATATAGCGATTTATTCCAATTCTGGAACAAAAGATACTATTGTTAAAGTAGAGGGAATAAATGGTAGATTTAATAAGGAAAGAATTTTGGATTTAGAAAAGGGGATAAATAAAATTTCGTTTTCTTATGAATTGCCGAGATGTAATGTTTGTGGCGGAATAAAAGCAGGAGATTACACTTTGAATTGTGAAGTAATCTACAAAGATATTAATGTGAAAGATTCTACAACTATAAATATTCAGCAATAAATCAGCAATGTGACAGGATTAATTGCAATTTTTTTATATGCTTTTTGAAATTAAAAATTTAAAAGTTAAAAGAAACGGAAAGGAGATACTGAAAGGGGTTAATTTAAAAATGAAGAAAGGGGAGACTCAAGCATTACTCGGTCCGAATGGTTCAGGGAAAAGCGTTTTTGCCCAGACAATTTTAGGGAACCCAAAATATAAAGTTGTGGACGGAAAGATTTTTTTTAGAGGAAAAGAAATTACTAAATTCCCTTCGGAAAAAAGAGTAAAATTAGGCCTGTTTTTAACTTGGCAGACGCCGCCGATAATAAAAGGAGTTAAACTTTCTCAACTTCTTGAAAAAATTTCAAAAACGAGAATATCTCAAGGTTCAACCTTAAAACGTTCGGAAGGTGAATCTCAATTATTGGAGCGAGAAATTAATTTAGATTTTTCCGGTGGAGAAAAAAAGATATCCGAATTACTACAAGTTTTAGTTTCAAAAGCCAAATTAGTGATTTTTGACGAAATTGATTCAGGATTAGATCTAGAAAAGTTAAAAAAGGTTTCAAAAATAATTAAAAAAGAGCTTATAGATAAAAATGTTTCTATTTTACTAATTACTCACTCTGGAGCTATTTTGAATTTTTTAAAACCTAAAATTACCAATGTAATGGTTGAAGGTAAAATTATTTGTAAGGAAAAAGATTATAGAAAAGTTTTACGAACTATAAAAAAATACGGTTATGAAAAATGTAAAAAGTGCTCATTTTTGGCAGATTGACCATAAAACAAAAAATATTCTTGATGTAAAAGGGATTATTATTTTACCTAGTCCTGAGGCTTGGGAAAAATTTAAATGGAGCAGAAAATGGTTTAATAAGAAACCAAAAGAAGGTTATTTTATTTGGGTGAAAAAACAGGTTGACTTTCCTCTTTTTACTTGTGTTTCTATTGCCTCAAAAAAAATTCATCAAGAGCTTCAAAATCTTTTGATTTTAGAAAAAAATTTAAATATAGAAATTCAGGGAGTTTGTAATACTCTAAGTAAAAATCTTTGCGGAATTCATAAAGCTCAAGGAAAAATTATTTTAAAAGAAGGTTCTACTTTAAAATATAAACATATTCATTCTTGGAGTAGAGAAGACATTGTTGAGCCAGATTATAAATTTTTGTTAGAAAAAAATTCAAAATTAGATTATAACTATGAAAATCTTTTTACTTCCAAAAAACTTAAGATAGTAAGCTCGTTTGATGTTTTCGCCGGAGCAAGTTGTAATGTAAAAATTGTAGTAAATTGTACTCAAACCGAAACTGAAATTAAAGATACTTTGCGATTAGTTGAAAAAGGAGCTTCAGGAATAGTAAAGCTTAGATTAGTGGGAGAAAAAGGCAGTAATATTTCGGCTTATTCTCAAATTTTAGCTGAAGCTGAAAGTAAAGGACATTTGGATTGTCAGGGGTTGATGGTTGATAAAGATTCAGTAATTTCTTTGGATCCAAAACTTATTTGCAAAAATAAATTAGCTCAACTTACTCACGAAGCTTCGATTGGAAGAATTTCCGGAGAACAGTTAAGTTATTTGAGAATGCGAGGTTTTTCGGAAAAACAAGCGATAGATTTAATTATTAACGGCTTTTTAAAAGCATGAAGGAAGATCTAAAAAAAGAAGTTGAGAAGTGCAGGAAATGTGAATTATGGAAAACCAGAATAAATATAGTTTTTGGAGAAGGAAATCCTCAAACAAAAATAATGTTTATTGGTGAGGCACCAGGATTAAATGAAGCAAAAACTGGCCGTCCTTTTTGCGGAGCAGCAGGTAAAATTTTAGATGAATTATTGGAATCAGCCGGAATAAAAAGAGAGGAAATTTATATTACTAATATATTAAAATGTCGCCCACCGGAGAATCGTAATCCTCAGGCAGACGAAATTGAAGCATGTACTCCTTATTTAGAAAAACAGATTGAAATTATTAAGCCGAAAGTAATTTGTACTTTAGGGAATTACTCTACAAAATATATTTTTGAAAAATATGGTTTAAAAGACCAAATTCAAGGAATTTCTAAAATCCATGGCGAGATTTTTAAAGTCAAGAACCTTTTTCAAAGTATTAATATTATCCCTTTATATCATCCAGCAGTAGTTACTTATAATATCAATATGAAGGAAACTTTAAAAGAAGATTTCAAAATCTTAGAACAATTTAAATGAAATTAGTAATTGCTTCTGGAAAAGGTGGAGTAGGGAAATCAATGTTGTGTTCGACTTTGGCTATGCTTTTTGCCAAAGATAGAAAAATAGTAGCAGTGGATTGCGATTCTGATGCACCTAACTTGGCAATTTGGCTTGGAGGAGTAAAAAAATGGGATAAAATTATACCAGTAACAGTTTCTGCTCGGCCAGAAATTGATTATAAAAAATGTGATGGCTGCGGACTTTGCGCTAAAAATTGCAGATTTTCGGCAATAAAAATGATTAATGGAAAACCCAAAGTAAATCCATTTTTATGTGAAGGGTGCGGGGCTTGTGAAGCGATTTGTCCTAAAAAAGCAATTAAATTAAAACCGGTTCAAAATGGAGAAATCAAAATTAAAAAAAATAAATATAATTTTCCTTTAGTTTCCGGACAGCTTTATCCCGGGGAAATTGGTTCGGGCAAAGTAGTAGCTGAAATAAAAAAAGAAGCAGAAAAATTCAAATATGATTTAATGATTATTGATTCGGCTCCGGGAACTGGCTGCCCGGTAATCGCTTCTTTACAAGGAGCTGATTTTACAGTTTTGATTACCGAACCAACTCTTTCCGGATTTTCCGATTTAAAAAGAGTTTTAGAAGTAGTTAATCATTTTAAGGTTCCTTACCAAATAGTAATAAATAAATGGGATATTAATTCTGAACTAAGTAATAAAATAGAAAAATGGGCAAAGGAAAAATTTTTGGGGAAAATATCTTATAATAAAGAAATTTTTAAAGCGATTAGCAATTTAATTCCGATTTTAGAAACGAAATTAAAAACTAAGAAAGAGATTGAAATAATATATTCAAAACTTTGTGCGGGCTTGACTTAGATTTATGCTTAAATTAAGCTAAGTTAATCTGTGGAAAACTTGAAATAAAGGTCGAGAGAAAAACCTTAAAGATTAATTTTAATATATTAATAATTATGGCAGAAAAAGTTACAGCATATTGTGTAAAGTGCAAAGCAAAAAGAGAAATTGAGAATCCTAAAGAAGTTAGTATGAAAGGAAAAGGAGGAACAAAGAGGAGAGCGATGACCGGAACTTGTCCGAAATGCGGAACAAAAATGTTTAGGATTTTAGGTAAATAGGATTGCTCTTAAAAAGAGAGCAATCAACTTTCAACTCAAGGTCGTAAAAGTTTTCGGCCTTGGGTTGTTTGTTAACCTTGATTAAAAAATAAAAATAAGTTATGTAATAAAAATATGCAGCAGTTTCCAGTTTTTAAAACTAAAACAGAGGGAATAACTCAAAAATTTAACTTAAATGATCCAACAGAAAGAAAAGCTTATTTTGAATTGAAAGCAGGAGCAGAAATTAAAAAGTTGAGAAACTTTCTAAAAGATAATAGTTTCATTGTTTATTTATTAGGAAAAAAGAATTCTGGCAAAGGAACTTATTCTAAAATGTTTGCCGAAATAGTTGATTTTGAGAAAATAGATCATTTTTCAATAGGAGATGTAATTAGGGAGATTGATAAAGAATTAAAGGTGCCAGAAAAAAGAAAAGAATTAATCAATTTTTTAGAAAAGAATTATAGGGGATTTCTATCTCTGGAAGAACTAGTTTCCAATTTAGAGAAAAGGAGCACGGAAAAGCTTTTACCAACTGAAATAATCTTAACTTTATTTAAAAGAGAAATAAGCAAAAGAAAAAAGAAAGCTCTTTTTGTAGATGGCTTTCCAAGAGACTTAGACCAAATTTCTTATTCTTTATTTTTCCGTGATTTAATTGGGTATAGAGAAGATCAGGATATTTTTGTTTTGATTGATGTTTCGGAAAAAGTGATTGACGAAAGAATTAAATGGAGAAGGATTTGTCCTCTTTGCCAGACTTCAAGAAACTTGAAATTGCTTCCAACTTCAAAAATAAATTATGACAAAAAAGAAAAACAATTTTATTTAATTTGTGATAATCCTCTTTGTAAAGAGGTTCGGATGATTCAAAAAGAAGGTGACGCTGCAGGTATTAAATCAATTCAAAAGAGATTAGAAATGGATGAAAAATTAATAGAAAAAGCTTTTTCCCTTTATGGGATCCCTAGAATTCTTTTAAGAAATACGGTTCCTGTGGAAAAAGCAGAAGAATATGTTGATGATTACGAAATTACTCCAGAGTACAGCTATGAGCAAGACGAGAAAACTAAAAATATAAAAATAATTGAAAAGCCTTGGCAGGTGCTTAATGATGAAGGAGTTCCTTCATACAGTTTATTGCCTCCTCCGATAGTAGTATCCTTGATAAAACAAATGGTAGCAGTACTTCACTTATAAAGCTCTTTAGAATTTAGTAAAAACAAACTGAAGATTTATTGCTTGACATAACTTTTTAGCAAGAGATATAATAAAAGTAGCCCTGTTACTTTTAGATAGATTCTGGTACAAAAGTTTTTTAAAGGGAATCTGAAATGATGGTAACCTATGGGTTGCCTCTATGAATCCCACTTGAAAATTTTTCCTGAAGAACTACCTAAAAGCCGGCAGGGCTTTTAATTTTAGTTGGATTTTTTAAAAGAAATCAGAGAACAAGTCTCTAATTTCTTTTAAAGTTGGTCGGGGTGCCGAGAATTGAACTCGGGTCTTACCCACCCCAAGGGTAAATACTAACCGTTATACTACACCCCGGAGAAAGCTATTTCTGTTTTCCTATTGCTTTAATACATTTAGTACAAGCTAAAACTCTTTTACCAGAAGGTAAAAGAACCCATTGTAAGTTTGGGTGTTTTCTTTTTTTAATGGTTGGATTATATTTGCCTCTTAATTTTATTCTTTTTCCAACCATCATTCCTCTTTTTCCGCAAATTGCACATTGTTTTGCCATAATAAAATTATCTTAACAGAAACTTTTATTTTTGTAAAATATTTAATATAGAGTATAATTAAATTATTGAAATTATTATGGAGTATTTATTTTTAATTATTATTTTAATTTTTTCTATTGTTATTCATGAAGTTTCTCATGGGGCAATGGCTTATTATTTGGGTGACCCGACTGCAAAATATGCTGGCCGATTAACTCTAAATCCATTGAAGCATTTAGACCCAATTGGTTCAGTTGTTTTACCTCTTTTTTGTATTTTATTCGCTAATTTAACAGGAGGAGGATTTATTTTTGGTTGGGCAAAGCCAGTGCCGATTAACCCTTATAATTTTAGAGACCAGAAGTACGACTCAGCTAAAGTAGCTTTAGCAGGACCCGGGGCAAATTTAATTATCGCTTTATTTTTTGGTTTATTATTAAGATTTTGTCCGGCAATTTCTACTTTTTCCGGTCTTACTTTGATGTTTTCTTATATTATCTATATTAATATTCTTTTAGCAGTGTTTAATTTACTGCCTATTCCTCCCTTAGATGGTTCTCATATTTTATTTACTTTTTTACCTCAAAGATTTCAAAATGTAAAAATATTTTTAAGTCAGTTTGGAATTTTCATTTTATTTTTTATTATTTTCTTTTGCTTTCAATGGTTAGTTTATATTATTAATTGGATTTTCGCTTTAATTGTCGGTACGCCGTTATTTTAGGTTTGACACTTTTAGATTTATTTGTTAAATTATTTTTTGTATATGCCTACTATTCATCAGTTAGTAAAAAAAAATAGAAAGAAAACTAAAAAAGCCGGAAAAAGACCAGCTTTGGGTTTTAGTTTTAATGTTTTAAAAAATAGGCCTAAAAGATATTTTTCTCCATTTAAGAGGGGAGTGTGTTTAAAAGTTTTTACGGTTACTCCCAAAAAACCAAACTCTGCTTTAAGAAAAGTAGCAAGAGTGAAATTAACTAATGGTATGGAAGTAACGGCTTATATTCCAGGTGAAGGTCATAATTTACAAGAGCATTCAATAGTTTTAATTAGAGGAGGTAAAGTAAAAGATTTGCCTGGAGTAAGATACCATATAATTAGAGGAATACTGGATACAGGAGGTGTTGAAGGAAGAAAACGGGAAAGGTCAAAATACGGAACAAAACGTGAAAAGAAAAATGAGTCATAAAATAAAAGAAAGAAAAGCATTGGTGCCTGACCTTGTATATAGTAATGTAATTGTTACTAAATTCATTAATCAGATAATGAGGCGGGGTAAAAAAACAATTGCTAAAAAAATTATTTATAAAGCTTTTGATATAATTAAAGAAAAAACAAAGAAAGATCCTTTGGAAATTTTTGAACTTGCTATTAAAAATACTGCACCTCTGCTTGAAGTTAAAGCAAAAAGAGTTGGAGGGGCTACTTATCAAGTTCCGAGAGAAGTGAAAAAAGATAGAAGAATAACTTTAGCTATGCGTTGGATAATTAAAGCGGCTAAAACAACCAAAGGAAAACCGATGAGGGAAAAACTTGCCGAAGAATTAATTTCAGCAGCTAATAATACTGGCTGGGCAGTAAAGAAAAAACAAGATACTCATCGAATGGCTGAAGCCAATCAAGCTTTTGCCCACTTTGCGCGATAAATTTTTTAAGATATGCCAAGAATTTATCCAATAGAACGTACAAGGGATATAGGAATTATAGCTCATATTGATGCTGGAAAAACAACCGTTACCGAACGGGTACTTTTTTATACCGGAATTTCTCATAAAATTGGCGAGGTTCATGATGGCAAAGCGATTATGGATTGGATGGATCAAGAGAGAGAAAGAGGAATTACTATTACTTCAGCGGCTACTACTTGTTTTTGGACGTCAATTGATTCTGAAAAAAAAGACGAATACCGGATAAATATTATTGATACTCCTGGCCATATTGATTTTACTGTAGAAGTTCAGAGGTCTCTCAGAGTTTTGGATGGAGCAGTAGTAGTTTTTGACGGCGTGGCCGGAGTAGAGCCTCAATCTGAAACAGTTTGGCGCCAGGCAGATAAATTTCAAGTTCCTAGAATTTGCTTTATTAATAAATTAGATAGAATGGGAGCTAATTTTGAAAAGAGTTTAAAATCTATTTGGCAAAAATTATCTCCTTTAGCTGTTGCAGTTCAGTTGCCTGTTGGAGAAGAGGCTGAATTCAAAGGTGTAATTGATTTATTAAATATGAAAATGGTAACTTTTGAAGGTGATTTTGGTCAAATTGTAAAAGAAACAGAAATCCCTGAGAATTTATTAGAAAAAGCTCAAGAGTGGCGGGAGAAATTAGTAGAAAAAGTTGCTGCAGAAGATGAAAAATTGGTTGAAAAATATTTAGCAAAGGAAGAAATTACGGTTGCTGAATTAAAAAAAGTTTTAAGAAAAGCAACTTTAAATTATAAGCTAATTCCTATTTTTTGCGGTTCAGCTCTTAAAAACAAAGGCGTTCAGCCATTATTAGACGGAGTAGTAGATTTTCTTCCTAGTCCAATGGATTTACCGTCGACCAAAGGAATTGATCCCAATACCGGTCAGGAAATTGAAAGGAAAGCTGAAGATACAGAACCGTTTTCTGCTTTAGCTTTTAAAATTACCAGTGATCCGTATGTTGGAACTTTAACTTATTTTCGTGTTTATTCTGGCTCTTTGACCAAGGGTTCTTATATTTTAAATTCGACCGTTGGTAAACAGGAAAGAATTGGTAGAATTTTAAGAATGCATGCTGCCGAACGCGAAGAAGTTTCTGAAATTTTTACAGGGGACATTGCTGCTACTGTCGGCTTAAAAAGTACTTTTACCGGTCATAGTTTGTGCGATGAAAATAATCCGATTATTTTTGAAAAAATTACTTTCCCGGAACCGGTAATTTCTATTAGAGTTGAACCAAAAACCAAGGCCGACCAGGAAAAAATGGGTTTGGCTCTTAAAAAATTGAGTGAGGAAGATCCAACTTTTAGAGTTAAAGGAGATCAAGAAACAGGAGAAATAATTATTTCCGGAATGGGAGAGCTTCATCTTGAAATTATTGTTGATAGAATGAAACGAGATTTTAAAGTTGAAGCCAATGTTGGAAGACCGCAGGTTGCTTATAAAGAAACAATTCAAAAAGAAGCAGAAGCCGAAGGTAAGTATATAAGACAGTCTGGAGGCCGAGGACAATATGGTCATGTTTTGTTAAGAGCGGAGCCAAAAGAACGAGGTGAAGGATTTGAATTTATTGATGAAATTAAAGGAGGAGTTATTCCAAAAGAATTTATTCCTGCTGTTGAAAAAGGAGTGAGAGAAGCGATGGAAAAAGGAGTAGTGGCCGGATATCCTTTAATAGATCTTTCGGTTGCTCTATATGATGGTTCTTTTCACGAAGTTGATTCTTCGGAAATAGCTTTTAAAATTGCAGGTTCTATGGCTTTTCAGGAAGTTTGCAAAAAAGCTAAACCTATTTTATTAGAGCCAATTATGAAATTAGAGGTAGTTATTCCGGCAGAATTTTTTGGCGATGTTATTGGTGATTTATCAGCAAGAAGAGGAAGAATTGAAGAGACTGCTGATAGATTGAATTTAAAAGTTATTTCAGCTAAAATACCTTTAGTTGAAATGTTTGGTTATGCTACTTCGCTTCGTTCATTGACAGAAGGCAGAGGAACGTTTACTATGGAATTTGATTGTTACGAAACAGTTCCTCAAAATATTGTTCAGGAAATTATTGAGGGTAAAAAGAAATAAGGTATTGACTATCTTGTCGAAATCAATACAATAATAATATAGTAAAATAATAATAAAAAAAATATGGCAGAAAAAGAAAAATTTGTAAGAGGGAAACCTCATCTTAATATAGGTACCATTGGTCATGTTGATCATGGAAAAACTACTTTAACAGCAGCTATTCTTAAGACTACTAAAATGAAAGGAATGAAAGCTTCGGAAAAGGGTATAGATCAGATTGACTCGGCTCCCGAAGAAAAAGCCCGAGGTTTAACAATCAATATTTGTCATACTGAATTTGAAAGCGAAAAAAGACATTATGCTCTTATTGATTGCCCTGGACATGCTGACTATATTAAAAATATGATTACTGGAGCTGCCCAGATGGACGGAGCAATTTTAGTTGTTTCTGCTCCTGATGGCCCTATGCCTCAAACCAGAGAACATATTTTATTAGCAAGGCAGGTAGGGTTGCCTTCAATAGTTGTGTTTTTAAACAAATGCGATATGGTGGATGATCCTGAAATTATTGATTTGGTTGAATCTGAAGTTAGAGAATTATTAAAAAAATATAATTTCCCAGGAGATGAAACTCCTATAATTCGCGGTTCAGCCATAAAAGCTCTTGAAGCAAAGTCTATTGATGATGAAGCAGTTAAACCAATTTTAGATTTAATTAAAACTGTTGATGAATATATTCCTGAACCTGAAAGAGAAAAAGAAAAACCATTTTTAATGGCTATTGAAGATGTTTTTTCTATTGCTGGCCGGGGGACAGTAGCAACTGGAAAAATTGAAAGAGGAGTTGTTCATCCAGGAGATGAAGTAGAAGTAGTTGGATTAGGTTCAGTTCTAAAAACTACAGCCGTAAGTATTGAAATGTTTAACAAAATTTTGGATGAAGGAATGTCCGGAGATAACGTAGGAATTTTGTTAAGAGGACTTAAAAAAGAAGATATTGAAAGAGGTCAAATTTTAGCTAAGACAGGGTCAATTACTCCACATACTGAATTTGAAAGCGAAGTTTATATTTTAAGCAAAGAAGAAGGAGGAAGACATACGCCTTTCTTTTCCGGTTATAAACCTCAACTTTATTTTCGAACTACTGATGTTACAGGAGAAATAACTTTACCGGAAGGAACGGAAATGGTAATGCCTGGAGATACGGTTAACTTAAAAGTTAAATTAATTACTCCTATTGCCATGGAAGAAAAACAGAGATTTGCTATTCGGGAAGGTGGAAAAACAGTAGGAGCTGGCGTAGTTACAAAAATAGAGAAATAAAAGTCCAAATGACAAAAGAGGATCTTGAAGTAAAACCGAAAATCCGTATAAAGCTACGGGCTTATGATAGCAAGGTAATTGATAATTCTGCTAAACAGATTATTGAAACAGCTTTGCGTTACGGAATAGAAGTTTCCGGCCCTGTGCCATTACCAACTGAAACTCATAAATATACTGTTAATCGCTCCTCGTTTGTTCATAAAGACAGTCGGGAACAATTTGAAATGAGAACCCATAAAAGATTGATTGATATTTTGACTCCAAATCCGAAATTGATTGATGCCTTGATGAATTTAACTTTGCCAGCCGGTGTAGAAATAGAAATAAAAATGTAAATATCGGTAAGTGTGGAAACTCGGTTTACAAAGATAAGTTTTTGTTCTATAATTAAAATGTTGAAATTAATTTTTTAAGAATTTAAATCTTAATTTAATAGTCACGGATTAGAGCCGGGCTATGCCCGGTTTTAAATTATTATTAAATTCGATGACAAAATTTATTCTTGGTTTAAAAATTGGAATGTCTCAAATGTTTAATGAAAAAAGAGAAGTAATTCCCTTGACTTTGATTACGGCAGGACCGTGTAAAATTAGTCAAATAAAAACTAAAGAGAAAGATGGTTATGAAGCTATTCAAATTGGTTTTTTACCAAAAAAGAAAAAAATTAAAAAAACAGAAAAAGGAAAAGAATTTAAATATCTTAGAGAATTTAGTAATTTATCGGATGACGAAGCCAAATATAAAGTTGGTGACGAAATTAATACTTCTATTTTTCAAAAAGGAGACAAAGTAAAAGTAAGCGGAATTTCTAAAGGAAAAGGTTTTCAAGGAGGAGTTAAAAGATGGGGATTTCATGGAAGAAATGCTACTCATGGAGTAAAACACGAAGAACGAACTTTAGGTTCAGTAGGTAGTGCTTATCCGGAAAGGGTAATTAAAGGAAGAAAGATGCCGGGTCGTATGGGAGCAGAGAGGGTAACAGTTAAAAATTTAAAAATTGTAAAAATAGACAAAGAAAATAATTTATTAGTGATAAAAGGAGCTGTTCCAGGAAGAAAAGGAACACTTCTTGAAATTTCAAATTCTTAAATGTTAAAAATACCGATTTATAATCAAAAAGGAGAAGAGGTTGGGACAACTTTATTGTCAAAAGAGATTTTTGAGGTTGCTGTTAATCCTGATTTAGTTTATCAAATTGTGACTTCTCAAATGGCTAATCGGAGAAAACGAATAGCTCATACCAAGGGAAGAGGAGAAGTAAGCGGTGGTGGAAAAAAACCTTGGCGGCAAAAAGGAACAGGTAGAGCAAGAGTGGGCTCTAATCGTTCTCCTTTGTGGCGCGGAGGAGGAGTAACTTTTGGGCCAACCAAAGAAAGAGTTTTTAAAAAAAAGCTTAATAAAAAAATGCAAAGAAAAGCCCTATTTATGATTTTATCATCTAAAGTTAAAAATAATTTAACTTTAATTTTTGATAAAATTAATATTGAAAAACCAAAAACTAAAATTTTAGCTGAAATAATTAAAAATTGGAAATTAAAAACAAAGATTTTTTCTGAAAAGGGTTCTTGCTTAATTGTTTTAGATGAATTGAAAAAAGATGTTATTTTGGCTACTAAAAATCTTTCCGGAATTAAAACTATCCAAGCAAAAGACTTAAACGCTTTGGATTTACTTTCTTTTAAATATTTAATAATAGCCAAAGGATCGTTAAAAGTAATAAAAGAAACATTTCTAAAATAAAATGAGTCAAGTATATAAAATTTTAAAAGCTCCTCAGGTTACAGAAAAAGCAACCGATTTGGTTAAAAAAAATCAGTATGTTTTTAAAGTTTGGTCAAGGACGAATAAACCGGAAATTAAAAAAGCAGTTGAGGATATTTACGGAGTTAGTGTTGTAGCAGTGAATATTATTAAAATTCCAAGAAAGAAAAGAAGATTAGGAAAAAAATCCGGATTCAGAAAGAGTTATAAAAAAGCTGTTGTTAAAATTAAAGAAGGACAAAAGATAGAAGTATTACCAAGATAATTAAGAATTTATTTTGATAAATGAAATATAAAATATTAACTAAAAAAAAACCGGAAAGAAAATTACTTATATCTCTTAAAAAAAGAGCTGGTAGAAATTTTGCAGGCCGTATAACTGTACGTCATAGAGGAGGAGGATCAAGAAAATGCTATAGAACTGTTGATTTTGGAGAAATTTTAATAGATATTCCAGCTAAAGTTATAGCTATTGAATATGACCCAAACCGTACAGCTTTTCTTTGTCTTTTGGAATATCAAAACAAAGAGAAACGGTATAGGATAGCTGCTAAAGATTTAAAAATTGGAGACGAAGTAATAATTTCAGAAAAAGCAGAAATTAAAATCGGCAATCGAATGAGATTAAAAAATATTCCAGTTGGGACAGAGGTGTTTAATATTGAATTAGAGCAAGGAAGAGGGGGAAAATTAGTGAAGGGAGCTGGTACTTCAGCTAAAATATTAGCACAGGAAGAAACCTTCTGTCTTTTAGATATGCCTTCTTCAGAAGTTAGAAAAGTTTCCCAAGAATGTTATGCTACAATCGGTCAAGTATGTAGAACTGAATATCATTTTGAAAAGATGGGAAAAGCTGGTAGAAAAAGACTAAAGGGTTGGCGGCCAGTTGTTCGTGGTATAGCAATGAATCCTGTTGACCATCCTCACGGAGGAGGAGAAGGAAGAAGTTCAATTGGATTAAAATATCCGAAAACTCCTTGGGGAAAACCGGCTTTAGGAGTGAAAACGCGAAAGAAAAATAAATGGACAAATAAGCTTATTATTAAAAGAAGAAAGAAAAAGAAAAGGAAAAAATAAATTATGTCTAGAAGTTTAAAAAAAGGTCCTTATTTGGACGAAAAATTATTAAAAAAGATTAAGAAATTAAAACCTGGTCAGAAAGAAATTATTAAAACCTGGTCAAGAAACTGTACAATTTGTCCAGAAATGATTGGTTTTACTTTTGGCGTTCATAACGGTCGGGAGTTTATAACGGTTCAAGCTACCGAAGAAATGGTTGGACATCGTCTTGGAGAATTTTCTCCTACTACGAAATTTTCCCGACATGGAGGAAGAATGCAAAGAGAAATGGAACAAAAGACAACTACTACTACTAAATAATATGGTAACTGTTACTGCTAAATTGCGTTATTTAAAAATTGCTTCACGAAAAGTGAGGCTAGTTGCGAATTTAATTCGTGGAAAAAAAATTGAGGAAGCTCAAAATATTTTAAATTTTACAATCAAAAAAGCTTCTCTTCCTTTATTGAAACTCTTAAAACAAGCAATAGCTAATGCTAAAAATAATTTTCAATTAAATGAATCAAATCTTTTTATCACTAAAATTTTAGTTGATGAGGGTCCAAAGTACAAAAGATGGCGAGCTCGCTCTCGTGGTAAAGCTGAACAAATCCAGAAGAAAACTTCTCATATTACCATAGTTCTTGATGAACTTATAAAAGGAACTTCTCATAAAATAAAGAAAATTAAGAAGATAGAAAAACCGGCAAAAGTTAAAAAAATAGAAAAAACAATTAAAGTTGAGAAACCTAAATTAAAACCGGAAACGAAAATAAAAAAACCAAAAATTGAAAGAGGATTAAAAAGAATATTTAGACGAAAAGCATTTTAATATGTCACATAGAGTCCATCCAAAAATATTTAGATTAAAAGAGATAAATGACTGGGATTCCAGGGGTTTTTATCGTAAGAAATTTCCTCAATATCTAGAAGAAGATTTAAAAATAAGAAACTTCTTAGAAAAAAAATTAGGAAAAATAGGAATAGAAAAAATTGAAATTGAAAGATTTCCAAGAAAAACAAATATTATAATTTCTTCCGCAAGGCCCGGTTTAATTATTGGAAGAGGGGGAGAGGGAGTTGAGATGTTGAAAAAAGAGTTAATTAATAAACTTAAACTAGGAGATAAAGCTAAAGCTTCATCCTTCGCTAATGCTCAGGTAACTGAAGAAGACAAACGAGAAATAAGATTGGAAATTAAAGAGATTAAAGATCCGTGGTCTTCGGCTTCTTTAGCCGGTCAATGGATTGCTCAACAAATTGAAAGGAGAATTCATCCAAGGCGGGCTTTAAAACAAGCTTTAAGTAAAATTTTATCTTCCAGAGAAACAAAGGGATGCCGGTTAGAAATATCCGGACGATTGGGTGGAGCGGAAATTGCCAGGAGAATATTATTAAAAGAAGGCAAAATGCCTCGCCAGACTATTAGAGCGGAAATAGATTATGCTCTTACTGAAGCTCATTGTACTTATGGAGTAATTGGAATAAAGGTTTGGATATACAAAGGAGAAAAGTTTTAATTTTATGCCAATATTAATGCCGAAAAAAGTAAAACATCGAAAATGGAGAAAAGGAAGGTCAAAAGGGAAATCTTTTCGGGGAACCGAAATTGCTTTTGGCTCTTTTGGCTTAAAATCATTGGGTAGCTGTTGGATTTCTGCCAGACAACTTGAAGCCAGTAGAAGAGCGATTATTAGATATTTGAAGCGAGGAGGAAAACTTTGGATTAGAATTTTTCCTGACAAACCCATAACCAGAAAAGGAACAGAAGTGCCAATGGGCGGAGGAAAAGGTTCGGTTGACCATTATGCTTTTCCTATTAAGCCAGGCAGAATTATTTTTGAACTTGAAGGAATAAAAGAAGAAATAGCCAAGGATGCTTTCAAAAAAGCTGCCGATAAGTTGCCAATAAGAACAAAATTTGTTAAAAAATGAAAGTAGCAGAATTAAGACAAAAATCCAAAGCAGAATTAAAGAAACTCTTAAATAGTAAAGAAGAGAAATTACGAGTTTTATATTTTGACTTAGCAGCTGGAAAAGTTAAAAATGTTAAAGAGATTAGGAATATTAAAAAAGACATTGCAAGAATAATGACAATATCAAAAAAATGAAAAAACAATTAACTGGAAAAATTATTTCTGATAAAATGCCTAAAACGGTTGTAGTTAAAGTTGAAACCATAAAAGAACATCCTAAATATAAAAGGAGATATAAGTTTCATAACAAATATAAAGCTCATTTTGAAAAAGAGGAATATAAAATAGGCGATATGGTGGTTATTGAAGAATGCCGACCGATAAGCAGAGATAAACGGTGGAAAGTAATAAAAAAAATATGATCCAACCACAAACAATGTTAAAAGTAATTGATAATACCGGAGCAAAAATTGTTCAATGCTTTCGAGTTTTAGGCAGTACTCGTAAAAGATATTCTCAGATTGGAGAATGTATTGTAGCTACGGTAAAAGAAGCAGAACCGAGAAGGTTAGTTAAAAAACATGAAATAGTACAAGCAGTGATTGTCAGACAAAGGAGAGCTTTTCGAAGGAAAGATGGTTCCTATATTCGCTTTGACGATAATGCTTGTGTAATTTTAGAAGGAAAAACAAAAGAGCCAAAAGGAGGAAGAATTTTAGGTCCAATACCGCGAGAAATCAGGGAAAAGGGATTTAATAAAATAGCTAATTTAGCCGAAGAACTTGTATAAATAAGATGAAAATACATAAAGACGATACAGTTTTAATAATTTCAGGAAAAAGTAAAGGAAAGAAAGGTAAGGTTTTAGAAGTTTTTCCAGAGAGAAAGCGAGTTTTAATAGAAGGAGTTAATTTAAGAAAAAAACACCAGAAGCCAAAAAAAACAGGAGAAAAAGGCCAGATTGTTGAGATGCCCGGTCCTATTGATATTTCTAATATTAAACTGATTTGTCCAAAGTGTGGTAAGGCAACAAGGATAGGTTATAAAATAGTCGAAAAGAAAAAACATAGAATTTGTAAAAAATGTCAGCAGGAAGTATAAAATAAATATGTTACATTTACCTGAAAAATATGAAAAAGAAGTAGTTGTTGAAATGATGAAGAAGTTTGGTTATAAAAGTAAAATGGCTGTTCCGAAAATTGAAAAAGTGGTAGTTAATACCGGTTTTGGAAAGTTAATTTCTGATAAATCTTCAGACGAACAGAAAAAAATTTGCCAATCTATTTCAGAAGATTTAGCTTTAATCTGCGGACAGAAGCCAGTTCTGACTAAAGCTAAGAAATCAATTGCTGTTTTCAAAACTCGTGAAGGAATGATAATTGGAGCTGCCGTTACTTTAAGGAAAAAATTAATGTTTGATTTTTTGGAAAGATTAATTCATATTGTTTTACCGAGATCCAGAGACTTTCGAGGAATAGATGTAAAATCCATTGATAAAAAAGGAAATTTAACCATTGGAATTAATGAACATATTACTTTTCCTGAAATTTTACCGGAAAAAACAAAGATTATTTTCGGTTTAGAAATAACTGTGGTGACTATGGCAAAAACAAGAGAAGAAGGTCTGGAATTATTAAAATTAATGGGATTTCCGATAAAAACGCAGTGATATTATTATGACTACGAAAGCGCAAATTGTTAAATCAAAAAGGGAACCAAAATTCAAAAGTCGAGTTGTAAGACGATGTTTTCGCTGTGGGAGAAAAAGAGGATATCTTCGCAAATTTGGTTTATGCCGAATATGTTTTAGAGAATTAGCAAATCAAGGGAAAATACCTGGAATTAAAAAGTCTTCCTGGTAAAATTATGACTGATCCAATAACAGACATATTAAATAGAATAAGAAATGCCCAAGCCGTATTAAAAGATACATTAGAGTGTCCTTTTTCTAAGTTAAAATATGAAATTGCTAAAATTTTAGAGAAAGAAGAATTTATTATGAAAGTTGAAAAAAAAGGAAGGGGAATAAAAAGAATTATTGAAATTACATTAAAAAAAAGTAAAGATAAATCTCCGATAATTTATGAACTGAAGAGAATTTCAAGGCCGGGTCAGAGAATTTATAAAAAAGCTAAAGAGCTTAAACCAATAAAAGGTGGTTATGGAATAGCTATAATTTCTACTCCTAAAGGACTTATGACTGATAAAAAAGCCAGAAAACAAAAATTGGGAGGAGAAGTATTATGTGAAATTTGTAAATAATATGAGTCGTATAGGTAAAAAACCAATTCAAATACCGGAAAATATAGAGGCTAAAATTGAAGGCCAAAAAATTGTTATTAAAGGACCAAAAGGTGAACTTTTTCGGGAAATTCGGCCGGAAATTAAAGTTGAGATTAAAGAAAATCAAATTTTGGTTTCACCTAAAGATGAAACCAAAAAAACTAAAGCTTTTTGGGGATTAACCCGAGCCCTTATAGCTAATATGGTTTTAGGGACAACCGAAGGTTATGAAAAAAAATTAGAGATACAAGGATTAGGCTTTAAGGCTTCTATAGAAGGAGAAGAAATAGTTTTATCTGTTGGTTTTAGTCACTTGGTTAGAATAAAAGCGCCACAGGGTATAAAATTTTCAGTAGAAAAAAATATTATTATTGTTTCAGGAATTGATAAAGAGAAAGTTGGTCTTTTTGCATCTAAAATAAAAAAAGTTAAACCTCCCGAACCTTATAAGGGAAAAGGAATTAGATATCAAGGAGAAATAATTAAAAAGAAGGTTGGAAAGAAAGCCACTACCTCAATGTAATTTTATGGATACTAAAATAAAACGCGAAAAAAGATTCATACGACATAAAAGAGTAAGGGCGAAAGTAAAAGGAACAGCAGCTATTCCCAGGCTTTGTGTTTTTCGCTCGGCAAATTATATTTATACTCAACTTATTGATGATGAAAAAGGTCATACAATAGCTGCAGCAGATGATCGAGAGATGAAATCTAAAGGCAAGAAAACAAAAATTGAAATTGCTAAGGAAGTTGGGAAATTAATTGCCGAGAAAGCCCTGAAGAAAAAAATTAAAAAAGTTGTTTTTGATAAAGCAGGTTATGCTTATCATGGTAGAATAAAAGCTTTAGCTGATAAAGCAAGAGAAGAAGGATTAAAATTTTAAGATGTTTAAAAGAAATTTTCAAAAAAATAAAGAGGAAAAAAAGCAGGAGTTTGAATCAAAACTTTTAGATTTGGCAAGAACTTCTCATACCAGAGCTGGCGGGAGAAGGATAGGATTTAGAGCTGTGATAATAATTGGAGATAAAAATGGTAGAGTTGGATTAGGAGTAGCTAAAGGAGCAGATGTAGCTCAGGCAATTGAAAAAGCAACCAAATTGGCTAAAAAGAACTTAATTAATGTTCCAATTGTTTCGGATACTATTTCCCATGAAATTAATGCAAAGTTTGGTCCAGCTAGAGTACTTTTGAAACCCCAAAGAAAAGGAAGAGGATTAGTAGCTGGTGGAACCGTAAGAGTTATTTGTAACTTAGTAGGGATAAAAAATATTTCGTCTAAAATTTTAGGTAGAACCGGGAATAAACTTAATAATGCAAGAGCTACTATTATAGCGCTTAAAAAATTAAAATATGCAACTCCATCAACTAAAACCAAAACATAAATTAAAGACAAAGAAAAGAATAGGTAGGGGAGGAAAGAAAGGAACTTATTCGGGCCGAGGAATGAAGGGCCAACGGTCGCGAGCCGGGCGAAGATTCGAACCGATTATTCGAGGTTTAATAAAAAGGTATCCAAAATTAAGAGGATACAAATTTAAGCCAAAAGTCAAAAACCAAAATTCAGAAATTGTTATTTTAAATTTGGATATTTTAGAAAAGAAATTTAATTCTGGAGAGAGAATAACTCCTAAAGTATTGCTTGAGAAAAAAATAATTTCTACAATAAAAGGGAAATTGCCTAAAGTAAAAATTTTAGCAGAAGGAAAATTAACAAAAGCTTTGATTATTGAAAATTGTCAATTTTCAAAACAAGCTAAAGAAAAAATAGAAAAAGCCGGTGGTAATATAAAATAATATGTGGTTGAACAAAATCATTCAAATTTTTAAGATCAGAGATTTAAGAAACAAAATATTATTTGTTTTAGGTACTTTTACTCTTTTTCGCATAATGGCTAATATTCCCATGCCAGGAGTTAATGCTGAAAATCTAAGAAGTTTTTTTGATCAGTTTCAAATGTTTGGTCTTTTAAATATGTTTACCGGCGGAGCATTAGATAACCTTTCTATTGTAATGTTGGGATTAGGTCCATATATTACAGCTATGATTATTCTTCAATTATTGACTATGATTTTTCCTCAACTGGAAAAAATGTACAAAGAAGAAGGCGAAGCTGGCCGCCAAAAATTCAATCAATATTGCCGAATTGCTGCTGTTCCATTAGCTGCTCTTCAGGGGTATGCAATGCTTAGTTTATTTCAACGTCAAGGAGCTATTGGTGTTTTGTCGCCAATAGCTTTGCTTGTTTCAATTTTAACTATTACTGCCGGAGCTTTATTTTTAATGTGGTTAGGAGAACTGATTTCAGAAAAAGGAATTGGCAATGGTGTTTCTCTTATGATTTTTGCAGGAATTATTGCTGACTTTCCTAATAATGTCCGACAGATGTTAGTTACTTGGGATCCGGCTCGTCTGCCAAGCTATATACTCTTTTTCGGCATGGCTTTGTTTATTATTTTCGGAGTAGTTTTGATTAATGAAGGTCGCAGGAATATCCCTGTTTCTTATGCTAAAAGAGTAAGGGGAATGAAAATGTATGGAGGTGTTTCCACTTATTTACCATTAAATGTTAACCCAGCTGGAGTAATTCCAATAATTTTTGCTTTATCAATTATGCTTTTTCCAGGTATGATTGCTGGTTTTTTAGGAGGAGCTGGAGGAACAATTGGACATATTGCTCAAACTATTGGAAATTTATTTGAGAATGCTTGGTTTTACGGAATCTCATATTTTTTATTAGTTGTTCTTTTTACTTATTTTTATACTGCTGTTACCTTTGACCCAAAAGCTATTGCTACTAATTTAAAGAAGATGGGTGGATTTATTCCCGGAATCAGGCCGGGAGAAAGCACGGCTAATTTCATGTATTATATCTTAAATCGAGTTTTGTTAATCGGTGCTCTTTTCTTGGGAACGATTGCTGTTATGCCGTCAATTATTGGCGGAATAACGGGAGTAATGGTTTTTAGCTTTTTAATTGGAGGAACGGCTTTATTAATTGTGGTTGCTGTAATTTTGGAAACAGTGAAGCAAATAAACGCTCAATTGCAAATGCGGGAATATGAAACCTTTTAGAGTAATTATTTTATTGGGATCGGCAGGATCAGGAAAAGGAACACAGGCAAAAATACTTTGTAAAAATCTTGGTTTGGAATATTTTGGCAGCGGCGATAGTCTTAGACAGCGGCAAAAAATAGGGGATTTTACTTCAAAGAAACTTATTAAAATTATGAGAGAGGGAAAACTTGTTCCCAGTTTTGTAATTTCTAAACTTTGGATGGATAAATTGGAGAAATTTAAACAGGAAAAAAAAATAAATGGCTTACTTAGTGACGGTAGCCCGAGAAAAACAGAAGAAGCTAAACTTCTTGATGAAGCTTTAGAGTGGTATGAATGGCAAAAGAATATAAAAGTTGTTTTTATTAGTATTTCTGAAAGAGAATCTTTTAATCGCCTGACCAAAAGAAGACAATGTAAAAAATGTGGCAGAATTATTCCCTGGATTGGAGAATTCAAAAAACTTAAGAAATGTGATAAATGCGGCGGAGAACTTATTATCAGAGCCGATGATAAACTTTTTGCTATTAAAAAACGCTTGGCAGAATTCAAAAAAGAAGTTATACCAGTAATAAATCATTATCGAAAGCAAGGTAAATTAGTTAAAATTAACGGGGAACAGAGTATAGAAGATGTTTTTCAAGATATTTTAAAAAACATCAACTAAATTTATATAGTCAATGATTTTAATTAAAACTCCGGAAGAAATTCAAATAATGGCCGAAGGAGGAAAGCTCTTATCTAAAATTGTAAAAGTTTTAGAGAAAAAGATTAAACCGGGTATTAAAACCAAAGAATTAGATAGGGCTATTGAAGCCCTAATTTTTAACTGTGGAGGAAAACCGAATTTCAAAGGTCAGGATGGATATCCGGCAGCTCTTTGTACTTCAATAAATGAAGAAATTGTTCATTCAGTGCCTTCAAAAAGGATTCTCAAGGAAGGAGATATTATTACTTTGGATTGCGGACTTTTATGGAAGGGTTTTCATACTGATATGGCTGTTACTATACCAGTAGGGAAAATTTCTTCTCAAGCTGAAAAATTAATTCAATCAACTAAAGAAGCGCTTAAAAAAGGAATTAAAAAAGTAAGACCTGGAAATACTTTTGGTGATATAGGAAATGCTATTCAAGAATACGCAGAATCGCAAGGATTTAATGTAGTTAGAGAATTATGCGGTCACGGAATTGGTAGAAACCTACACGAAGATCCTCAAATTTTAAATTATGGGAAAAAACATTCAGGATTAAAAATAAAAGAAGGCATGGTATTTTGTATAGAACCAATGTTGACAGCAGGAAATTGGAAGATAAAAAAAAGTAAAGATGGCTATAGCTATGAAACAGAAGATGGTTCTTTATCGGCTCATTTTGAACATATGATGGCTGTAACTAAAAACGGCGTCAAAGTTTTAACTGTGGTATAATAATTTAGATGAAACCTTTTATTGTAGCTAACTGGAAAATGAATCCTATAAGCTTAGCTAAAGCTAAGCAGCTTTTTAATGAGATTAAAAAAACCAAAGCAATTATTTGTCCACCTTTTGTTTATTTGTCAGCTTTGAGGACTTCTGGTGCTCAAGATTGTTTTTGGGAGAATCAAGGAGCTTTTACTGGTGAAGTTTCTCCAAAACAGCTTAAAGATTTTGGTTGTAAATATGTGCTTATTGGTCATTCGGAAAGGAGAAAATATCAAGGAGAAACAGAAGAGATGATTAATAAAAAATTGAAAGCTGTTCTAGAAGTAAATTTAAGACCAATTTTGTGTATTGAAAAAATTTCTCAAATTAAAAGAGATATAAATGGAATTTCAAAAGAAAAATTAGGAAAAATAATTTTAGCCTATGAGCCGGTTTGGGCAATTGGTAGTGGTAAAGCTTGTGGGATTTCAGTAGCAAGGAAAATGAATTCAGCAATTAGAAAAATTCTTAAGAAAAACATTTTATTGTATGGAGGGAGTGTTAATTCTCAAAATGTTAAAGGTTTTATTAAAGAAGCTGGATTTCAAGGAGTTTTAATCGGTAAAGCTTCCTTAAACGCTAAGGAGTTTATTAAAATAGTTGAGAGTATTAGTAACTAATATTTATGGTAGAATATTTTTTAAATGGCCATTTTTACAATCCAACTCGTGGAAATTTAAAACTAAATCAAGTAATTGATGAAATTTTGAGTTATATGAAAGATAATCCTGAAAAGTTTTATGATATTATTGTTGGTTGCGATTCGTCTTCGGGCGAAGAGCCCAATTTTCCAGTAGTAGTAGTAGTTTTGAGAAAAGGAGAAGGGGGAAGATTTTTTATTAAAAAAATTAAATATAAAAATCGTAAATTTTATAATTGGAAAGAAAGAATTTTAGAAGAAGTTTTATTGTCTTGCAAATTAGCTTTGTTTTTAAGAGAAAACGTAGAACAAAAAATAAAAACTCATTCTTTTAATTATCAATTTCGTTATATTCACGCTGATGTTGGAGAAAATGGGCTTACCAGAGATATGATAAAAGAAGTAATTGGGCTAATTCGAGGAAATGGTTTTGAGCCGAGGATTAAACCGGAATCATTTGCAGCCTCAAACGTAGCTGATAGATATGCCTAGATCGAATATAAAGGCGATTATAGCAATGTCTGGAGGAGTAGATAGTTCAGTAGTAGCAGCCCTGTTAAAAAGGGCTGATTTTGATGTTACGGGAGTTTTTATGAAACTTTATGACTCCTCTGAATTTAGGAAAGCCGAAAGAAAAGCAAAAGAAATTGCTAAATTTCTAAAAATTTCCTTTTTAACTTTAGATTTTAAAAAAGAGTTTGAAAAAGATGTGATAGATTATTTTTTAAGAGAATATAAAAAAGGAAAAACACCGAATCCTTGTATTAAATGTAATCAGGAAATAAAATTTGGAATTTTTCTAAAAAAGGCAATGGAATTAGACGCCGATTATATTGCTACTGGTCACTATGCTCAAACTAAAAATAATAAGTTGTTAAAAGCTAAAGATAAAGAAAAAGACCAAACTTATTTTTTATATAATTTAAAACAAAGCCAACTCAAAAAAATTTTATTTCCTATCGGTAATTTTACGAAAGTAGAAATTAGAAAAATAGCCAAAGATATTGGCATAGCTAGTTTAATAAGGCCGGAATCAAAAGATATTTGTTTCCTTAAAGGTAAATATCAGGATTTTTTAAAAAAATATTTAAAATTAAAACCAGGACCAATTCTTGATATATCCGGAAAGAAAATTGGCGAGCATCAAGGTTTGTTTTTATATACCATTGGCCAGAGAAAAGAAATAAGAATAGCCGGTCTTAATCCTTATTATGTTTTAAAATTAGATTTCAAAAAAAATGCTTTAATTGTGACAGATAATGAAAAAGATTTATATAAAAAAGAATTGATAGCTGAAAAAGTAAACTGGATTTCAGGGAAAAAGCCTAAAATGCCTTTAAAAATTAAAGCTAAAATTAGATATTTACATCCAGCTGATTCAGCTATCATCTCTTCGTCCGTCAAAACGCAAAACTGTTATCGGATAATTTTTACTATACCTCAGCGAGCAATCACTCCTGGTCAATCAGTGGTTTTTTACAAAGGTAAAGAAATTTTAGGTGGGGGAATAATAAAATAATTTTTTATTTGGCGAAGTTATCTATTTTTGATAAAATAGATAAAACATATGACTTCAAAAGAATTAAGAAAAAAATTTTTGGATTTTTTTGAAAAAAGAGGACATAAAGTTGTATCCTCTGCTTCGTTGATTCCAGCTGACCCTACTTGCTTATTTACAACAGCTGGAATGCAACAATTTAAAGAATATTTTTTAGATAAGAAATCTCCGTATGGAAACAAAGTTGTTTCCTGTCAGAAATGCTTCAGAACTTCGGATATTGAAGAAGTAGGAGATAAAAATCACTTAACCTTTTTAGAAATGCTGGGAAATTTTAGTTTTAACGATTATTTTAAAGAAGAAGCTATGAAACTAGCTTATGACTTTCTTTTCCAGGAACTGAAATTACCCTTAAAAAATGTTTTTTTCACTGTTTTTAAGGGAAATAAAGAAGTTCCTTTTGATAAAGAATCTTTTTTAATTTGGAAAAAAATGGGTGTTTCTGAAAAAATAATAAAAAGATTTGGAAAAGAGGATAATTTTTGGGGACCAACTGGAAAAGAAGGCCCTTGCGGACCAACAACTGAAATACATTTTGGCGACACTGAAATTTGGAATTTAGTTTTTAATGAATATTATCAAGATGAAAATGGAAAACTAAGTTTGCTGAAACAAAAAGGAGTAGACACTGGTATGGGATTTGAAAGGTTACTTATGATTTGTCAGAAAAAATCTTCAGTATATGAAAGCGATTTGTTTACACCTATAATAAAAGAAATCTCGAGCAATAATGAAAAAGCTAAGAGAATCGTCGCTGATCATATTAGAGGGGCAGTTTTTTTGGCTTCGGAAGGAATTTTACCTTCAAATATTGAAAGAGGCTATATTTTAAGAAGGATTTTAAGGAGGGCTATTCGTTATGGCAGGATCTTAAAATTAGATTCGGATTTTTTAATTCCCATGGCTAAAAAAGTTATTGAGATTTACCAGGATACTTATCCTCAAATCAAATCAAAAGAAGCGGATATTTTAATTATAATTCAAAACGAAGAGGAAAAATTTGAAAAAACTTTAGAGAAAGGAGAGAAAAAAATAAGAAAGATTACTAAAACTCTCAAATATGAAATTAAAGGAAATGAGGCGTTTGACCTTTATCAAAGCTATGGATTTCCTTTAGAACTTATTGAGGAGATTGCTAAAGAAAAAGGATTAAAGATTGATAAAAAAGCTTTTTTTGAGGCTCAGAAAAAACATCAGGAAATTTCTCGAGCTGGAAAGGAAAAAAAGTTTGGCGGAGGTGGAAAATTTTCACCAAAACTTCATACTGCAACTCATTTATTACACGCTGCTTTAAGAAAAGTTTTAGGAGATAAAGTAAAACAAATGGGTTCAGATATTACTTCTGAAAGACTTCGATTTGACTTTTCTTATTTTCAAAAAATGAGTGATGAGCAGTTAAAGAAAGTTGAAGAAATTGTCAATCAGAAAATTAAAGAAGATTTAGAAGTAAAAAGAGAGGAAATGAAATACGAAGAAGCAGTTAAAAAAGGAGCTTTGGCCTTCTTTAAAGAAAAATATCCCGAAGAAGTGAGCGTTTATCTAATTGGTAATTTTTCTAAAGAAATTTGTGCTGGACCTCATGTAAGAAGAACTTCAGAATTAGGTAAATTCAAGATTATTAAAGAAGAATCCTCGGGAGCAGGCATTAGGAGAATTAAAGCTATTTTGTTAAGATAAAAACATGTCCAAAAAAATATTTGATATTTTACCGCCAGAAAAAGTAAAAAAAGGCCCTCTTTTTAAAAAAGAGAAGAAAAAAATATCAGAAAAACATAAAAATATCACTTGTTTTTCTAAAAAAAAGAGGAATTTAGTTTTTATTGTATTAATTTTAGTTTTAGTTTTTCTTTCCTGTTATTTCACTTTATCTAAAGCAGAGGTGGAAATTTGGCCGGTAAAAAGGGTTTCTACTTTTAAAACGGAAATTACTATTAGTAAAGAAATAAATCAATTAGATGTTTCAAATAAAAATATTCCTGGAGAGATTTTCGAAATTGAGAAAACTGTTACCGAAGAAATTTCATCTTCAGGTAAGGCCTTAAAAGAAAACAAAGCTGAAGGAATAATCCGAGTTTATAATGTTTATTCTTCTAATTCTCAAATTTTAATAGCCAGAACCCGTTTTGTTTCAGCTGATGGAAAATTATTTAGAACTCCTGTTAAAGTTGTTATTCCAGGTGAACATTATGAAGGCGGAAAATTAGTTCCTGGTTATTCTGATATTGCGGTAAAAGCTGACCAGCCAGGTCCGGAATATAACATAGGTGCTTCTAGTTTTTCTATTCCTGGATTTGCCGGAACAGCCAGATATACCAAATTTTATGGTGAGTCTTTTCAGAATATGACAGGAGGTTTTAAAGAGGAAGTTTCTAAAGTTACACAAGAAGATTTAGATCAAGCCCAAGAAACATTAGAAAAAAGAGCTCTTGAGCAAAACGAAATTGCCCTGAAAGAAAAAATTCCTTCAGATTTTATTTTATTAAAAGGAATTTTGGATTCAAAAATTTTAGATAAATTTTCTTCAGCTCAAGCCGAAGATGAATTAGAAAAATTTAATTTTCAAGTAAAAGCTAAATCAACTGCTTTGGTATTTAAAACAGAAGACATTGAAACCTTTGCTAAAGAATATATAATTTCTCAAATCTCTAAGGAGGAAGAACTTTATCAAGAAAGTTTGAAATTAAATTATGATTTAAAAACTATTGATTTGGAAACAGGGAAAATTTCTCTTTCATTAAATATGGAAGCTAAAATTTATTCGGCCATTGATCAGGATGAATTAAAAAAAGCTTTAAGAAAAAAATCATTAACTGAAACGCAAATTTTCTTAGAAAACTTACCCCAGATTACTAAAGCTCTAGTTAGATTTTCGCCATTTTGGGTTAATAGAATTCCCGAAAATACTGAAAAAATTAAACTTAAACTAAATCTTGACTAAATTAAAGAATTTTGCTATTTTAAATAATTAGGGAACTGTTAATGGATTCTGATAAAAAAAATATTATTCGAAAAGAAGGAATAGTTTTAGAAGCTTTACCAAGCACCAATTTTCGAGTAAAATTGGATGATAGTAATGAAGAGATACTTTGTCATCTTGCCGGTAAATTAAGAATACATAGAATTAAAGTTTTACCCGGCGATAGAGTAACAATAGAAACAAGTCCTTATGATAATAAACGAGGAAGAATTGTTTACAGAGGTAAATAAAATTTACTAAATGAAAGTTCAATCGTCGGTTAAAAAAATTTGTAAAGATTGTAAAATCGTCCGTAGAAAAGGACGAGTTTATGTAATTTGCAAAAACCCAAAACATAAGCAAAGACAAGGATAAAAAAATGCCAAGAATGGCGGGAGTTAACATTCCCGATAATAAAAGAATA
>Ga0268278_1000168_pt1 | contig 50011 bp, 51 predicted proteins | sample saktaG_3_FD_190135 | JGI IMG/M metagenome (GOLD analysis project Ga0268278, IMG submission 190135) | Saline water microbial communities from Sakinaw Lake, British Columbia, Canada - sak_2010_1_5_55m | ecosystem: Environmental > Aquatic > Non-marine Saline and Alkaline > Saline ...
GCCAAAGAAAGCAAGACAACAAAGGGGATTATTAAAGAATTAAAGTGGTCTCATATGGAAGATAGACTAAAATATGATTTGCTTCCAGAAGTAGATAAATTAACAATGCCTGTTTTGTTGATTGTGGGTGATAATGATGACCGCACTCCAGTTAAACATCAGAGAATACTTTTTGATAAATTATCAGGCAAAAAAGAATTTCACATAATTAAAAATGCCCCTCATACTTTTAGGAAAGAAAAACATCTAAAAGAGATTGAAGATATCTTCCTAAAATGGATAGATTCTTTAGATTATTAATGGGAATATGAACAATATTGAAATAGAAATTCAAGTAAAAATTGAAAATAGCAAATCACTAATAGAGTTCTTAGAAAAGAATGCTGGTTTTCGGTCAGAAAATCATCAAATAGATGAGTATTTTTCTCCGGCTCATCGTAATTTCATTGGGGTTCGTCCAGTAAAAGAATGGTTAAGGTTAAGAGATTCGGACGGCCAGTATTTCATAAACTATAAGAATTGGTATTTTAATGAAGATGGTAAAGGGTGCTATTGTGATGAACACGAAACAAAAACGGAAGATTTAGCTCAAATTAAAAAAATATTAGAAGCTCTTAACTTTAAATCTATTGTAAAAGTTGATAAGTTAAGGAAAACTTGGATATATAAAAATTATGAAATTGTTATGGATTCGGTAAAGGAACTTGGGGATTTTGTAGAAATTGAATATATTGGTAAAGAGGAGAAAGTTGACCCTAAGAAAATCACCGAAGAAATGGTAGCTTTCCTTAAAGACATGGGATGTGGGAAGATAAAAAGATATATGGGTTATCCATTTCAATTACTATTTCCAGAAGAAGTAAAATATGAAGAACAATAAATCGCCAAAGAGGCGATTTTTTGATAGAATGAGATATATGACGAAAATAATTTTAGCTACAACTTCGCCTTATCGCAGGGAAACATTTGGATATTTGGGAATTCCTTTTGAAGCAGAGGGAAGCGATGTAGACGAATCTCAGTTAAGAAGAAATAATCCCGAAGAATTAGTAAAAGGACTTTCAAGATTGAAGGCCGAGGCAGTAGCAGAGAATCATTCAGACGCCATTGTTATTGGAATGGATTCTGTTGGTTGCTTTAACGGTCAAATTTTCGAAAAACCTAAATCAAAAGAAGAAGACTTCCAAAGATTAGAAGCTTTTTCTGGAAATAACCATCAATTCTACACAGGAGTCCATATGATTAACACAATTTCGGGCAAGATAATCTCAAAGATTGTTAAAACAGATGTTTTTATGAGAGAGCTTTCCGAAGAAGAAATTAATAGATACCTTGATGAAGACCCCAATTTTAATACTTATGCTTTGGGATATGATCCTGTAAAGTGCTACAGCGCTTCATTTGTGAAGAGAATAGAAGGAAGTTACTATAATCTTTTAGGAGGCATTCCATTGGAAACGATAGTTGAAATGTTAAAAGAAATTGGTTATAAAGAAGAACATTAATCTTTTTTTTTAATTATGAAAATTACACTTTGCGGAAGTATGAGTTTTGCCGATAAGCTTGTTGATGCTTATCAAAAATTGGAGAAATTAGGTCATCAGCCAATGATGCATGAAGATATGTTTGGAGTTGCAGATGGAACAGCAAAAGAATTAGAAGATATTAGGAATAATGTAGAACACAGCGAAATTAAAAGAAAGTATGGTTATATAAAATGGTGGCATGATTCTATTAGAAATAGTGATGGCATCTTGGTTTTGAATTATGATAAAAATGGAATAAAAAACTATATTGGAGGCAACACTTTGATAGAAATGGGCTTTGCTCACGTTAATAATAAAAAAGTGTTTTTGTTAAACCCTATACCTGAAGAAGCCCCGTATGTTGATGAAATAAAAGCAATGGCTGATGTTATTTTAAAAGGAGATTTAAGTAAGATTCAATAAATTATTATGAAAGTTATATTTTTAGGAGTAGGGGAGGCGTTTGATGAAAATATGCCAAATACCTCAATTTTGGTAATTTCTGATAAAACAAACTTGTTATTAGATTGTGGCTGTACCACTCCCACTCAATTATGGAAATTTAATGACGACCAATTATTCTTGGACGCAATTTATATCACCCATCCTCATGCTGATCATTATTTCGGTATTCCCGCGTTGTTTGTAAGAATGTGGGAAGAAAAAAGGAAAAAGCCAATAACTATTATTTGCCAAAAAGGGCTTAGAAAAGTAATTAAAGAATTAATGGAATATGGCTATAAGGGTTTTGCCAAAGATTTTAAATTCAAAATAAATTTTATAGAGGTTGAAGAAGGTCAAACTATTCAATTTAACGATTTGAAATTATCGTTTGCTTTTACAGAACATTCTGCAAGCAATCTCGCAATAAAAATAAATGACGGTAAAAAATCATTCTGCTATAGTGGAGATGGAGAATTTAATGAAAAGACCGAGGAATTATATAAAAATTCGGACTTAGTAATACACGAAGCTTATTTATATGATGAGAAAAAAATAGGGCATGGCTGTATAACCGACTTAATTAAAATGGCTGAAAGGAATAATATTAAATGCTTAGCTCTTACTCATATAAACAGATTTTTAAGAAGAAAAAGATTAGAATCAATCAAAAAGAGAGTTTCCAATAAAAAAGTTAAAGTCATAATTCCTAATTCTTTTGAGGAGTTTATATTATAAAAATTTTTATTACTTTTTCATAAATCCCGAGTCTCGCTCGGGATTTTTTTGATTCCGCTAAGCAGAGTTGAAAAATTTTGGAAGATGAGGTAATATAATAAATAACTAGTTTTGCTCATTGACATTTTGAAAGGATAGAAAAATGAAAATACTGGATAGGATTATAATTTTATTGATAGTGTATCCCTTTGGGGGTTTTCTGGCGTTTCTTTTTAATCTATTAAGGGTTTTAGGATGGATTCGGATTTCTCATTGGGAGAGATTTCCTCATTCTCAAGGAAACTTAATTATTTTTTCTAATCATCCGTCTGTGTTAGAGCCGATCTTATTAGTTTTGATGTGCTATAAAGGATATCTTCGCCATCCTTTTAGGCTTAGACCTATAAGTACTCCGGACAAGGAAAATTATTATGATCAATGGTACTGGCACTGGTTATTGAAATTTGTAGCCGTTCCGATTGACAGAAACGACAGAAAGAAAGGATTGAAGACCTTCATTAGATTAACAAAAATTCTCTCTTCCGGAGGGATACTTATTATTTTTGGTGAAGGTGGCAGAACCGATAAAGGAGAAAGATTTATTTACAGTGAAAGAGGCAATAAGATTAGAGAATTGAAGCAGGGAATAGCTTCGTTGATTAAAAGAACAAATCCTTCTGTTGTTTATGTTTGGGTGAAAGGGGCAGAAAAAGTAATGCCGATTGTATCAAACGGGTTATATACTTATCCAAGATTTTGGAAAAGCAAGATAACCATAAAAATTGGCAAAACTGTTAAGTTTCCGAGAAGAACAAGCAGAGAAGAAATTATTCAACGAATCGCGAGCGATCTTTTAAAATTAGCCGACGAAGGAGAGTAGTATCTGTATTAAAGCATACTACTCTTCATCTTTTGGGCCCATAGCGCAGTTGGTAGCGCGTCTCAATGGCATTGAGAAGGTCGCGAGTTCGAATCTCGCTGGGTCCACAAACAAAAACCTAAGCATTAAAAGCGCTTTAGGTTTTTATTTTTGGGAGGTCGACCTTTCTTGGGCAGCTTGACCTCAACGCCCCCTTATTTTTTAGATAATTGACGACAGTCGTCAACGAGTCGTCTGTCGTTGACGACGTCGTCAACGACTGTAATTAAACTTGAAAAAAATTGGATTTCTGTATTATAGTGTCAAGTATTCTTACTTATTCACTTGACAAGGTTTCTTTACAGAGTATATAATGAACTATATATGATTCAAGATTTAATCAAAAAAATTAAGACGTTACGCAAAGAAAATAATTTTTCTCAAGGTTATATAGCGGGAGAACTTGGAATGTCCCGTCCTACATATATGCAAATTGAGAAAGGCGAACGAGAGCTTACCATAATCGAAGCAAAGAAGCTCGCGGCAATTTTTAGTATTTCGTTTGAAGATTTTCTTGCGGGCAAAAAACCACAATACAAGGTGATTATAGAGCAGCAAAAGAAAAAAATATCTGAAAAACCTTCTGATTTTCAAATTCGAGTAACAAAAAAGAATTTAGAGAAATTTAAACAAGTCCTGCTATATATACTCGGGAAAGTCGGAAGTAAACCAAATGTTGGCGAGACTGTTCTTCATAAGTTGCTTTATTTTATTGATTTCGATTACTACGAGAAGTTTGAAGAAAGTTTAATGGGCGCAACTTATATTAAAAACCTTCATGGTCCTACTTCAATAGAATTGGAAAAAATTGTAGATGATATGCAGAAGAAAGGAGAGATTGAAGCAGTTAAGAGTCGGTATTTCAAATATGATCAAAAGAAGTATTTACCAATTAAGAAACCTAATCTTGATGTACTTTCAGCCCGTGAAATAGAGCATATCGATGACGTCTTAGCACGTCTATCTGACAAAAATGCAAGAGAAATAGAAAATTATTCCCATAATGATATTCCATGGAAGGTCGCTGAAGATGGCAAGCCGCTTTCTTATGAAAGTGTGTTCTACCGCGATGAGCATTATTCTGTAAGAAATTATGACGATGAACTTTAACGAATTGCCGGAATTCCAAAAGGAATGTAAACGGTTTGGAAAAAAATACAAATCACTCTTAAATGATATACAGGGATTTAAAAACGACCTGCAAAACTTTAAAGATGTTGTTTCTATAACACCGCTCGGCAACAATAAACATTTTAATGTCGTCACCCAAACTGAAAATGCTAAAATAATTAAGGCTCGTTTTTTTTGTAGATACTTGAAAAAGTCATCTTTGCGAGTTATTTATATATATATTGAAGAGAAAAAGAGAATTGATTTTATTGAACTATATTTTAAAGGAAATAAAGAAAACGAAGATAGGGAAAGAATAAAAAAATATTTGAAATCTCTTGATCTTTAAACCCCAAAAAATCGCCAAAAAGGCGATTTTTTGGTAGAATAAGATAATGTTCACAAAAACATTTAAACAAATATCTAAAAATGATATTTCTATTGCTGGTGGCAAAGGGGCTTCTCTCGGAGAAATGACAGGGTCTAAAATTCCAGTTCCTCCTGGTTTTATTATTTTAGTTGAGGCGTTTGATAAGTTTTTAGAGGAAACCGATCTAGTGGTTGAAATAGCCAGCCAAATAAAACAGATTAATTTTAAAGATATTAATTCTATAGACAAAGCATCTAATGTTATTAGAGATTTAATTCATGATGCTTCTGTTCCAAAGGACCTAGAAAAAGATTTGTTAAAAGAGTTTAAGAAACTAAATGCTAAATACGTTGCAGTTCGTTCTTCAGCAACTGCTGAAGATTCTTCGGTGGCATCTTGGGCAGGGGAGTTAGAAACATATTTAAATACTTCCAGCTCTAACTTAATAGACAATATCAAGAACTGCTGGTCTTCTTTATTTACTCCAAGAGCTTTATTTTATGCCTTTGAAAAGAAAGTAATTACTATTGGCGGTCAGAAAAAGATTAGAGCTAATACTTGCAAAAAATTAGCTCATTGTTATCCAGTAGGTGTAGCAGTAGTAATCCAGAAAATGATTCAATCGGATGTGTCTGGCATTTGTTTTACTGTTCATCCTGTTACTCAAGACTTAAATCAAATGGTCATTGAGGTAGGTTATGGATTAGGAGAGGCAATAGTAGGGGGTAAAATTACTCCAGATACATATATTATATCTAAGAAAGACTGGGTTATTATAGATACTAATATTAGCCAACAAGAGATGATGATGATTAGACAAGGTAATGGCATTAAAGAAACCAAAGTTCCAGAAGCTAAACAATCAAAACAAAAACTTTCCAACAAAAAGATTATTGAAATGGCAAAACTCTGCCAAAAAATAGAGAATCATTACGGCAAACCTCAAGATATAGAATTCGCAATAGAAAATAATAAGATATATATTACTCAATCAAGACCAATTACTACTTTATGAAAAAACATAAAGCGTCAAGAAGAATATAAATTTGTTTGAGATGATATATAGTGATGATGTTAAAAAAGTTAAAACAAGAGACAAAACAAGGCATGTGGGTTTATACGGGGACTCGAGAAATGTCCCTTTGTTTGAATTCTTTAATAGTAGAAAGTTATAAGTTTACTTATGCTAAATTAGGTTTACAAACCTTTAGTAAATATTATGCGAAAGGAATTTTTATATGCGGGAGAGGATCAGTTTTAAAAGCGTTTTTTTATCGGCCATATTATAAATTTATTACCAAATCCTTAAAACAGAAATTAGCCCAAAAGCCAACTTATTTTAATAGTTTGTTTGAACTCACAGTGCAAGAAAATAAGAAAGTAAAAAAAACCGTCAAGAATTTAGCAGAATTTTTAAGCCAAAGCAAATTAGAATTTGAGAACGCTAAAAAATTTTATCTGGAATTCAGAAATATTTTTTTATTATTTTTTCCTTTGCAAGTTTTTCCATTTCTCGTAGAAGAAGTTCTATGTGGCTCGGGGAACCAACGATTATTAAACAAATATGAAAATATCTTAGTTAAGTGGAGGAAGAAAACACATGAAACAGAAATTGAGCTTGAAAATTTATTTTCGCTGTTTCTTAATAAATTTAAAAGAAAGTTTAAAATTGATTTCCGTTACTGGAACGATTATGAAATGATGAAGTACTTCAGCACATTAAAGAAACCTTCCGTTAAAGAACTTTCAAAAAGAAGGAGGTCTTATCTTATGATCCGGAACATAGAATCAAAACCGCCTTACCAAATTGTTACCGATAAACACAAAGAGCAAATTTGTCGTTTTCTTAATAAAATCACTAAGCCAAAAATTACTGGTAATGAATTTAGCGGTAAGCCTATTTATAAAGGTTATATTATAGGTAAGATATATGTTGCAAGGAAAAAAAATGATTTTAAAAAAATACCTGCTAAGCAAATTGTTATTTCCAGAGTCTTTGAACTAGATGATTTGAGAATCCTGAAAACTAAAAAAATAAAAGGAGTTATCTCAGAAGAAGGCGGTATTACCACCCATATAGCTATCACTGGACGAGAATTGAAAGTACCCATTATTGCGGGTGTTAAAGGAATCATGGAAATTATAAAAGACGGGGATTTAGTGGAAGTGGATGCTAATAAAGGGGTTGTGAAAATTATTAAACGAGCATAACCGATGAAAAAAGAAAAATATCAATTTGTTTGGCGAGAATTCGGCGTCGGTGCTTTAATCGCAGATTTAGTTTTACCTATTTATTATAAAGTTGAAGGTCTTACTATTTATGAAAAACCAGGTGCTGAAGCATATATTACACAAAAAGAAAAAGACGCCGAAGAAAAAATAGGTTTAGAGTTGTGCCAAGATAGAAAAAAAACTAGGAACTTAATTCTAAAAGCAAAGAAAGTAGCGATGGAGGCGAAAAAATTCTTTGAACAGATAGTAGGAATGAACCTTACCGAGAAAAGCGACAAAGAGATGATGTTTCTATTTGATGAATATAGCAAAAAACTTATTTCTATATTTAAGATTTATTTTATTACTGAACCTTATTATTTTGGAGATGTAGAACGAATTATTAAAAAATCAATTTTCAGAAAAATAAAAGATAAAAAGAAAGCATATAAATATTTTTCTATATTAGTGGCTTCTAAGGATGATAAGGAAATAGAATCCATAGAAGAAGAACTAAATTTACCAAAAGAAATCAAAACTATAACTACTTCAGTAAGGGAATTAGGTTTGATGAGAATTGATCTTGCCGTTTATTGGAGATTTGGTTTCGAGATTTTCGATTTATTTGTTAAAGAAATAGCTAAACGAAAATACTTCTCTTTAGATCAGGTTAGTGCTATGCGTTTTCCGGAATTAAAAAATCTTCTATTGCGTAAAAAACTGCCCCCCTTAGAAATACTTAATCAAAGAAAAGAAAAATTTGTTATTCTTCATCAAGGAAAAAAGATGAAGATAATAACGGGAAAAGATGCTGATAAATATATTTTACTTATCAGACCAGCAATTTCAATAAAAGAAATCAAAGAACTTAAAGGTAATATTGCAAATCCAGGTTTTGCAAAAGGAAAAGTAAAAGTATTTAGAAATATAGAAGGAGATTTAAGTAAAATTATAACAAAGATGAAAAAGAACGATATATTAGTTACAGAAATGACCAGACCTCAAACAATGCCAGTAGTTAGAAAAGCAAGTGCTATTATTACAGACGAAGGTGGAGTTAACTGTCATGCAGCTATTATAAGCAGAGAATTAGGTATCCCTTGTATAATAGGAACAAAAATAGCAACCAAAGTATTAAAAGATGGAGACCTGGTGGAGGTTGATGCTAATAAAGGTATTGTTAAAATTTTAGAGAATAATCAAAAACCAATCTACGAAAAAGTTTTCACAAGAGATTTTTCTTTACCAATGTTAGATGTTTGGTATAAAGGTGAAGCTTATGATTCAAAACCGTGGAGTGGAAAAAAACAAGCATTCTTGCCATACATTGTTTTTGTAAGAGAAGATGGAACAGTAAAGAGTTATTATGATCCGAGAGGGGTTGAATGGATTAAAAATCATATTAAAGAAACTATAAAAAAAGATAAAAAATTCTTGGAAAAATTAGAAAAAAAAGTTGAAGAAAAATTAAAACCAATTCAGCCAATTTATGATGGTGAAAAAACCTTATCAAAAAAAGATTTATTGAAATTCATTAAAAATTTTGAGATCGCTTATCCTTGGGTTGAGGCTATGTGGTGGTTATGTGAAATGGATAAAAATGAATTAAGAGGATTAGATATTTCTCCAATAAAGAAATTGCGAAAAAAGACAACTAAACTTTCTACGGGAACAGATATTGTAGTTCGAAAATCTTTAATAAAAATGTTTCCAAAATTAAAGAATTATGTACATGTTTTAAAAATTGATGAGATAAAAAGTGAAAAAATTCCCAAAATCCCTGATTTAAAAAAGAGAGACGAAGGATTTATTTATACAAAAAATATGATGTATATTGGTAGTAATAGAAATATTGTAGAAAAAAAATATAATATTAAATTAGAAACAGAAAATATAAAATCAAAAGATGAAATAAAAGGAATCGTAGTTTATAAAGGAACTGTGAAGGGAAAAGTTAAAAGAGTAATGGGTCATAAACATATAAATTTGATAAAGAAAGGCGAAATTTTAGTCTCTCCAATGACAATGCCCGACTTTTTACCCGCTATGAAAAAAGCTTCTGCATTTATTACAGACGAAGGAGGACTAACATGTCATGCTGCAATTGTAGCAAGAGAGATGAAAAAACCATGTATAGTTGGAACAAAAATAGCAACAAAAGTATTAAAAGATGGAGATTTAGTGTTAGTTGATACAAACAAGGGGATCGTTAAAATTATAAAAGAGAAAAATGCTTAAGAAATCAGATATAAATTTAAAAGAATGGGAATTTGAATTTCAGCAAAGAGATAAACATACTATTTTGATGTCTGATATATGGTATAGATCGATATTCAAAAATTTTCAAAAAGAAATTAAACTTCCCGTTGAGAATCCTGATCGTTTATTTACTTCTTTAAATAAAAGTTATGTTAAAACAAACAAAAAGAAGAAAATTATTAATGCTTTAGAAGAAGCTGTAAAAGATGATAAGTATGTTGATTATATATTTAAATCAACACTTAAAAGAATAAGAGAATTAGAAGCATTTTCAGATAAAGTTAATGCTATTAAGGAAAACTATATTAAAGAGAATATTGTTGGGTTATGGAAGGGATTAGACGATATTATGTTGGTTGTTGTTCCTTGGTTTTATATTCCATGGTATATAGCAGAATATAATTTAATAACAGATAGAATTAAAGAAAAATTGCAGCATAAAAACATAGAAGAGATTATTGATATAAATAATGCTGTTGCTGTTTTATCTTTTCCTGTGAAAAAAGCAATGTTTCAAGAAGAGCAGAAAGATTTTTTTGAACTCTGTAAATTAGCTAGGGATAAAAAAGATTATAAAGATAAAGCAGAAAAATATCTTAAACAATATGCATGGATGAAGACTTTCATTATTTTGCCATTAGAACCTCTTTCTGTGCAAGAACTTGATAAAAGAATTAAAGATGCGTTAAAAGAAGATTTTATTTCACAGCATGAAATGCAGGAAAAGCAAAAAGCTGAGAACAAGAAAACTGCAGATAAACTTTTAGGTAAATTAAAAGATGAAGAGTTAGTTTCTATTATTGAACAAGCAAGAGAACTTGGTTGGCTTTTAACATTTAGTGTTGAAATAGCTATAAGGTCTTGTTCAAAACTAATTCCTTTTTATAAAATACTTGCCAAGGAATTAAAGGTAGATTATTTGCAATGGAATAATCTAAAGTCAGAAGAAATTAAAGATATTTTACAAGGGAAGTTGAAAACATCAGACAAAGAGTTAGACGAAAGAAGCGAAGGATATGTTTTTTTAATAGAAAATGAAAAAGAAAAAATAATTGTAGGAGAGAATGCTAAAAAAATGGCTGAATGGATTGATGAAAATGTTGGTAGGATTGATAAAGATATTAAAGAAATCAAAGGGCAATCAGTATCTTCTGGTTTAGTTGAAGGAAGGGTTAGAATAATTCTTACTCCAAAGGAATCTTATAAATTAGAAAAAGGAGAGATTTTAGTTTGCTCTATGACAAGTCCAGATTATATTTCTGCAATGAAAAAAGCAGCTGCTGTTGTGACTGATGAAGGTGGTTTATTATCACATGCAGCTATTGTAAGTAGAGAATTAGGCAAACCTTGCGTGGTAGGAACCAAAATAGCCACTAAAGTATTAAAAGATGGAGATTTAGTTGAAGTGGATGCGAATAGAGGAATAGTTAAGAAGTTGCGATAGTTATTTTTAGCATCTGGAATTCTTTTAATTTCTGTATAATCTGGTTCAACTGAATCTCACGAAGTCCACGAGAAAATGTTGCTTTTGCAACAAATTTTTTATATAATAATATAATATGCGATTGGTTAAGAAAATTATTTTAGTAGGAATTATTTTTCTTGTTTTTGGCGCCGGATTTTTGGTTGGAAAGAATACAGTTATTTGTCCAATCTGTCCTCCAGAAGACCTTGATTTTTCTCTTTTTTGGGACGCTTGGCATAAAATTCAGGAAGAATATGTTAACCCGGAAGATATTGATATTCAAGAGTTAATTTATGGAGCAATCTCTGGAATGGTAAATTCTTTAGGCGACCCTTATACTGTCTTTTTTAATCCCGAAGACGCCAAAACATTTTTAGAAGATGTAAGCGGCCGTTTTGAGGGAGTGGGGATGGAAATCGGTATAAGAGAAGGGCAACTTCAAGTTATTGCTCCCTTAGAAGGAACGCCAGCCCAAGAGGCCGGTATTCGGCCGGGCGATAGAATTATAAAAATAGATGATACTTTAACTATGGATATTACTATTGAGGAAGCGGTAACTCTTATTCGGGGACCAAAAGGAACAGAAGTAACCCTAACTGTCTTTCGGGATGAATGGGAAAACTCAAAAGAAATTATTATCAAAAGAGCAGTTATTAAGGTTCCTTCTTTGAAATGGGAGTTACTTGCCTCGACAGGCGAAGCTGGCGGGGAGGGAGAAGAGATTGCCTATATTAAACTTTATCATTTCTCTGAAAAATCTGACCGTGATTTTAGAGAAATGGCAGCCGAGGTCTTAAAAAGCCCGGCCGAGAAGATAATTTTAGATTTGAGAAGTAATCCCGGGGGTTATTTGGAAAGGGCTCAAGATATTGCCGGTTGGTTTTTAGAAAAAGGTCAAGTTGTGGTTATTGAAGATTTTGGCGCCGAAAAAGAGCAAGAAGTTTATAAAGCTGAAGGTAATGCCGAGCTTTTGGATTATCCAATGGTAATTTTAGTCAATCAAGGGTCTGCCTCTGCATCTGAGATTTTAGCTTCAGCTCTTCGGGATAACCGGGGCATAAAAATAATCGGGGAAACCTCTTTTGGAAAGGGTTCAGTTCAGAAATTAGAAGGATTAATAGATGGCTCTAATTTAAAAATTACAGTAGCAAACTGGCTAACGCCTAAGGGAGATCTTATTACCGATAAAGGATTAGAGCCGGATATTAAAGTAGAGATGACCGAAGAGGACTATCAGGAAGAGAGAGACCCGCAGCTGGACAAAGCTATTGAAATAATTGGAGAAATGGAGTAGAATAATAAATTAGAATAGAAATTTACAATTTACAAACGGTTTGAAAATTAAAAATTATTTTTTCACTATGCGTATTATTCTTCTACAAGATATAGATAATTTAGGAAAGAAATATGAAATTAAAGAAGTTAAAGATGGCTATGCCAGGAATTTTTTAATTCCCAAAGGTTTAGCTAAGATAGCAACAAAAGAAGCTTTAAAATGGTTAGAAGAACAAAAAGAAATTGAGGAAAAGAGGGCTGGGGAAGAATTAAAAGAAATTCAAAAATTAGCTTCGGAGGTTGATGGAGTAGAGGTGATAATCCCGGTAAAGGTTGGTGAAGCCGGTCAATTATTTGAAAGAATACCCTCCCAAAAAATTTCTGAAAAATTAAAGGAATTGGGATTTAAGATTAAAAAAGAACAGATTGATTTGGCTGAGCCCATTGGAGAACTTGGTGAATTTCCAGTAAAAGTTAAATTTGAACACAATTTAGAGTCAGAGATAAGAATAATTATTACAGAAGAAAAACGATAATGGCTAAGTTTATCTTTGTTGCTGGTGGTGTAATGTCTGGCATTGGAAAAGGAATAGCGGTGTCTTCTATCGGAAGAATTTTAAAAAACAAAGGATTTAAAGTAACGGCAATTAAAATTGATCCCTATATTAATGTTGATGCCGGAACTATGAATCCCATTGAGCATGGAGAAGTTTTTGTAACCGATGATGGGATTGAATGCGACCAAGATGTAGGAAATTACGAAAGATTTTTGGACGAAGACATATATACAGATAATTACATAACTACAGGCAGAGTTTATCAGGCAGTAATAAATCGGGAAAGGAATTTAGGGTATGACGGCAGATGCGTAGAAGTAGTTCCTGATATTCCTAACGAAGTAATTTCAAGAATTAAACGAGTGGGGAAAAAAACTAAAGCTAATTTTATATTAGTTGAAATCGGGGGGACAGTAGGGGAATATCAAAACATGCTTTTTTTAGAAGCAGCCAGGATGCTCAAACTAAGCCATCCCAAAGATGTGCTTTTTATTTTGGTTAGTTATTTGCCTGTCCCCGAGAAAATCGGCGAAATGAAAACTAAACCGACCCAGTATGCTGTTAGAACCTTAAATTCAGCCGGTATTCAACCAAATATAATTCTGGCCCGTTCGACAGTTTCCTTGGATGAAATCAGAAAAAGAAAAATATCAATTTTCTGTAACGTTGCTCCTCAAGATGTTATTTCTGCTCCAGACGTTGAAACAATTTATGAAGTCCCTCTTAATTTTGAAAAAGAAAATTTAGGCAATCAAATTTTAAAAAAATTGGGATTGGCGCCGAGAAGAAAAAAAGACCTGAAAGATTGGGATGCGCTAGTCAAAACAATAAAGAATGCCTCGAAATCAATTAAAATTGGTATAGTTGGGAAATATTTTGAGACCGGTAAGTTCACTTTGTTGGATTCTTATATCTCAGTGATTGAAGCGGTAAAGCATGCTGCTTATTTTTTTAAACGAAGGCCCGAAATCTTCTGGTTGTCAGCAGAAAAATACGAGAAAAGTCCTAACCAACTGAAAGAATTAAAGAAATACGATGGCATAATTGTTCCCGGTGGATTTGGAGATAGGGGAATAGAAGGCAAGATAAAAGCAATTAAATTCTGCAGAAAAAACAAAATCCCTTTTTTGGGACTTTGTTTAGGAATGCAATTATCAGTAATTGAATTTGCTAGAGATGTTGCCAAAATTAAAGGAGCTGGTTCATCTGAATTTTTAAATTGCAAAGAACCTGTAATTGATGTTATACCAGAACAAAAATTTCTTTTGAAAGAAAAAAAATATGGAGGAACAATGAGATTAGGAGCTTATAATTGTAAAATAACGCCAAATACCATTAGTTCTAAGGCCTACAAGACCCAAATAATATCTGAACGTCATCGTCATCGCTATGAGCTAAATAATGATTACAGAAAAGTTTTAGAAGAAAATGGATTAATAATGGCAGGAATTAACCCCGAAAAAAATTTAGTGGAAATTATTGAAGTTAAAAATCATCCCTTTTTTGTAGCTACTCAATTCCATCCGGAATTTAAATCAAGGCCATTAAGGCCTCATCCATTGTTTAGAGAATTTGTAAGAGCGAGTATAAAAAGAAGCTAAGCTCCTTATTCCACGTTTACAATTTTAGCTGTTCGTTGAGAATTATCAAAACATCTGATTCGTTTTGTTTTAAACTTAACAACTCCTGCTTTTTTCGCATAAAGAGTGTCATCAGATCCTTTTCTGACATTTTTTCCAGGGCAAAACTTTGTTCCTCGCTGGCGAATAATTATCATCCCCGGTTTAATTTTTTGCCCTTCAAAAATTTTGACACCGAGATATTTTGGCCTAGAATCTCTTCCTAATTTTGTTCCTCCTTTTGATTTTGTCTTAGCCATATTTATTATGTTAGCAAAAACTATCCATTTTGTCAAAAAATATCAGACAGATATTATATTATTTATTATCGTTATTTTAGTTTCTTTACTTTCGTTCGCTGCAGGATATATAATAAAGAATTTTTAACTTCCAATTTTTAAAATATGCGAATAGCAATTATTGGAGCAGGGATTTCGGGTCTTTATTTAGCTTGGAAACTTTCTGAAAAGGGGTATGATGTTACTGTTTTTGAAAAAAAAGAAAAGATTGGTCAGGAAGTTTGTTCAGGCCTTTTTTCTAAAAGAATTTTAGAATTTATACCCGAGAGCCGTAAATTAATACAAAATAGAATAAATTATGTTATCCTGCGTTTTCCTAAAAAAACGATAAAAGTAGAATTTTCTAAAGTTTTTTTTGTAATAAGCCATTTTGAATTAGATAAATTAGTAGCTGATTTAGCTCAAAAAGCAGGAGCTAATCTTCTTTTAAGCCATAATATCGGCGAAATACCCAAGGGTTATGATAAAATAATCGGCTGCGATGGAGCTAATTCTTTTGTGAGGAAAAGTTTAGAGCTCCCAGAGCCAAAATACAGATTAGGAATTTTAGGATTTAAAAAAGAGTTATCTTCCTCAAATTTCGTAGAAACCTGGCCTTGCAAAAATGGTTTTATTTGGAAAATTCCCAAAGGCAAAGAGATAGAATACGGAATTCTTGCTAAGTCAAAAGAAGCTAAACTGATTTTTGATGAATTTTTGAAGAAAAAAAATATTATTCTTGAAAGAACGAAATCAAAAATAGTTCCTCAGGGTTTTATAATGCCATCAAATCCTTTAATAACTCTTTGTGGGGACGCTACCGGTTTGACTAAATCTTGGTCGGGCGGAGGAGTGATGTGGGGACTGACTGGAGCCGAAATTCTTTTAAAAACTTTTCCTGATTTCCTAAAATACAAAAGAGCAATGAGAAAGTTCTTTATCCCCAAAATCATTTTTTCTAAAACAGCGGTTAAATTAGTTTATTTTTTGGGATTTAAGATGCCCTGGTTTTTACCCAAAAACAGTAGAATAGAATCAGATTTTTTGCTATAATTACGAGTGAGGAAAAAAAGGAAAAATTTATTTTTACTTTTTGACCGAGCAAAGTAATTATGTAACGTAGTTACAATAATTATGACATGAGGAAGAAATGAGAACTTGTTCTCATTTCGACCGAATGAGTAATTATGCGGCAAAGCCGCAATAATATAATAAATAATCTATGTCAGAGAAAATTCCATTTCATTTAGGAATCATTGTTGACGGAAATCGGAGATGGGCCAAAAAGAGAGGTTTGCCTTCGTTTGAAGGTCACCGCAGAGGATTAGATGGGGTCAATAAGATAGGGGAGTGGTGCAGAAAACGAGGAGTAAAAATTTTAACTCTTTATATTTTTTCTACTGAAAATTGGAACAGGTCTAAAAAAGAAGTAAGTTATTTAATGAAACTTCTTGAAATAGCTTTAAGCAAGAAAAACACTAAAGAACTTTTCCAAAAGGGGATAAAATTACAAGTAATTGGACAAAGAGAAAGATTACCCAAATCACTCCAAAGGAAAATAGAGGAAGCAGGGGAATTAACTAAAAAAAGCGAGAAAGGAATTTTGAATTTAGCTGTTTCTTATGGAGGGAGATCAGAAATTATTCAAGCCATTAAAAACATTATAAAAAACAAGATTCCTGTCAATAAAATTACTGAAGATTTAATCAATAAAAATCTTTGGACAGCAAATTTGCCTGAGCCAGATTTAATTATTCGAACCGGTGGAGTACAACGACTATCTAATTTTCTAACTTGGCAATCTATTTATTCTGAACTTTATTTCACCGAAAAATATTGGCCCGAATTCACCGAGAAAGATTTAGATGAAGCCCTTTTAGATTATAGCTATCGCCAAAGAAGATTTGGAAGATAGTCCGACAAAACAATATATTGTATGACAAAAAAATCTGAACAAAGCTCAGATTTTTTTATTTTTTGGGGTGTTAATAAATCCCTCTTGACAACTATTTTGGTTGATATATTATATTTACAATATTTAAAAAAGGTTGATTCTTTTGTAAATCCCGTTAGAGAACAGAGAATAAAATTCTTTAACAGGATAAATTTAGCAAATTAACAATTAATAAAATGTTGCAAGAGAAATTAAACTTTTATAACTATGATGAATTAAATGAAATAGACGAGTGGAATGAAGATGACGAGGAAGCCGAATTAGTTGTGGCAGAAGAAGAAGATGAAGAGGAACTTGAATACGATGAAGAAGAATATTAAAAAAACGCCGAGAAGGCGTTTTTTTAACTGACTTTATTTTAACTTATTGACAAATCCGCAAAAAAATGCCAATATATGACTATAGTTCTTTGTAAATTTTGATAAAAGGAGAAAGAAATGGCAAATGGAGAAATGGCAAATAAAAATGAATTAAGAGTTATAGGAGATATTGAAGAGACCTCGGATTTTAATAAACTTTATGAGATGTTAAGAAGAAAAAAGGTAATCGCCGGCTCTAAATATAACTATGAAGCGCGTTATTTGATAGATAAAATTAATCTAATCCGGGAAGAGTTGGAAGATTCGCGAAAAGATGGAGACATAGAGATATTAGCTCAGGAAAAAATAAAAGAATTTATGGAGAAAGACGAAATTTTAAAGAAACTACTTTGTGATATTACCAAAAGAGAGGGATTGAGAGCTAAAGTAAAAGAATTAGCAATAAATGAATTAATGAGGAAGGCGATGAAAAAATAAAAAGCTCAGTACAAAAATGTATCGGGCTTTTTAATTATGCGACATTGTTTATTCTTTTAGATTCTTGCCACTATGAAATTGACGGTGGATGTCGCGAAGCCGTTTATTTGTGACATGGGTATAGATTTGGGTACTGGTAATACTTCTGTGTCCTAAAAATTCTTGAATTATTCTTAAATCAACTCCTTGAGATAAAAGATCAGTTGCATAAGAATGTCTAATAGTATGGGGTGTGGTAAAAATAGGGATACCGGCCATTATTGCATATTTCTTCACGCTTCTTTCTATTGAACGATTTGTTAAACGAGGTTCGGCATCTATCCGCGACCTATAATGGATAAACAAGGGTTTCTTTTCATCTTTGCGCGTTTCCAAGTATTTTTTAAGCCAATTAAGGGCCCTTTCTGAAAAATAGACTGTCCGGGGATAATTACCTTTACCAATAATAGTAATCTCTAAGTCCTTTTTATTTTTTATGTTAACAAATTGATCGCGGTTTAAAGCCATTAATTCGGCTATTCTTAGACCGGTTGAAAATAAGGTTTCCAAAATAGCTCTGTCCCTTAATCCGATAATCGTATTTATATCAGGAGCTATTAAAAGCTTCTCAATTTGCTCTAAATTAAGGAATTTTAGGGTTTTTTCGCGTTTATCGCTCTTAGGAAGGGTGATTTTGTCTGAAGGGAGCGATATAATGTCTTTGGCTGAAAAATAGCTTAAAAGGGCTCTTAGGGCGATTAAATAGTAGCTCTGGGTGGTTCTTTTCAAAGAAAGACCTTTTTTATCAATATAACGGGACAAATATAAGCGATAGCTCCAGATGTGTTCGGAAGTTAATTGGTGAGGTTTTAAATTATCTAATTTGTTTATTTTTAACCAATTAAAAAATTTCCGCAAGAATCTTTCGTAATTTTCCTGGGTTTTTGAAGATAATCCTTTTTCCACGTCTATCCAGTCTAAAAAATCATTTATGTGTTGGGGGAGTGGTTTTTGACTTTTCTTCATATAAGAACTTCACCTTCGGTGAAAACCTTGATTCGCTATCGTATAGATATATAATCTTGAATTAAAAATCCTATTAAGCAACATTATCCGACATTTCTTATGTTTATATTATCTTGCTCCCCTAATCTCTGTCAACCCTGTTAGAAGTGAATAACTTCTAACAGGGTCAAGTGGAAAAATCAATAAAAAAAGGGCTCCTAATAGCCCTTTTTATTCTATTAGCTCTTTGAAACGTTGCCACAAAGATTTGCCAATTTTTGGTATTTCTCCTTTCATTTCTTGTTTTTCTTTTTCAAATTCTTCTTGAATTTCTGGTTTTCTTTTTTCAACTTCTTTTCCCAAAAGAGAATAAATTTTTTGCCAAATAATTTTAAGCCAAGGAGAAATGTAAGATCGCCAGAAGTTTTTAAACCAACCCAACATTCTTTCCCATACCACCAAAGCTTCTTGCCAAGGTTTTTTTAATGCCTCGGGAAGACCGATTAAAATCCTCTCCCCTAATGATTTTGCTTCTTCAAATGTCTCTGGCGCTTGAGCCAAAACAAGAGGACAGATAATAATTAACAAAAAACTAATTATTAAAAAAGAAATTAGATACTTCATAATAAATTTTTGGCTTCTTGGATCCGTTTGAGGGTTTTTTCTTTTCCTAAGATTTCAGCGATTTCAAAAGGGCCGGACGAGGCCTCTTTTCCGGTTAAAGTTGCTCTCAAAGGCCATAAGATTTTTCCTCTGTCCCCTGTTTCCTCTGTCTCTGACATTAAAATATTCTTTAAATTTTCTTTATTCCAGTCCCCCTCATTTATTTTAGACAATAAATCTATTAATTTGTCAAGAGAATTCCCAACTTCTTCATCGGTCATATTTTTCCATTGAAGAAGTTTCTTCTCATAGTCCAATTTATCTTTAAAAAAGAAATCAGTTAATTCAATGATTTCTGAAAGTTTTTTTAATCTCTCTTGGTAAATAGTAACAATTTTTTTAAGGTAATCAAAGTTTATTTTTTCCTTTGTTTCAATGATTTTATAGGCCTGGCTAATACTTATTCCGCCATAAGCCGGCGGATACTGTTCTGTTTTAAAAACCGGCTCTATTAATCCTTCCCGGATTAAATAAGGAATACATAATTCTGTTAACTTTTCCGGAGATTTTTGGCGGATATAAAAACCATTTAAAAAGTCCAATCTTTTAATATTGAAAACTGCTCCTCCTTTTTGAACTTTTTCTATTGAAAACTCTTTAATTAAAGAGGCTATTGAAAAAATTTCCCTTTCAGTTCCGGGATTCCAACCTAAAAAAGCTAAGAAATTAATTATAGTTTCGGACAAATAACCCTCTTTTTTATATTCTCCCATAGACACTGCTCCGTGGCGTTTGCTCATTTTGCTTTTATCCGAACCTAAAATTAAAGGTAAGTGCCCATATTCTGGTTTGGGAAAGCCAAGAGCCTCCTGTAAAAGAATCTGTTTTGGAGTGTTGGGCAAAAGGTCTTCCCCTCTGATTACATGACTAATTTTCATTTCAAAATCATCTACTACCACGGCAAAATTATACAAAGGAGAAGCTAAATCTTTGGCAATTGATATATCGCCTATTAAGTTAGCGTCAAACTCTACTTTTCCCCGAATCATATCATTGAATGACACTTTTTTTACCGGGATTTTAAATCTAATGATAGATTGCTGTCCTTCGGCTAACTTCTTTTTAACTTCTTCTGAGGAAAGTTTAGAACATTTTCCATTATAACGAGGAGACAATCCCCTGCTCATTTGTTCCTGTCTTTTTGCTTCTAATTCTTCTTCTGAACAAAAACAATAATACGCCTTGTCTTCATTTAAAAGTTTTTCCAGATATTTGGCATATATGTCTCTTCTTTCACTCTGTCGATATGGTCCTTCATCCCAGTCAATTCCCAGCCACTTTAAATTTTCAATGATATCTTCTTCAAATTTAGGGTCAGACCTTTCAGTATCGGTATCTTCAATTCTTAAAATAAAGTTCCCTTGATTTTTTTTGGCAAAAAGATAATTAAAAAGGGCAGTTCTGGCACTGCCGATGTGAAGAAAACCAGTTGGGGAAGGGGCAAATCTTGTTCGAACTTCCCCTGGTTTAATAAGTTTAAATTTCTCAATAATACCAGCCATTATTTTAATTAATGCGAGCGAGGGAAAAATGAAAGTTTATTTTCATTTTAACCGAGTGACGTATTAATATAGTAAGAGAGAGCGAAGCCCTCTTCCTACTCTATATACTATAAATTAATTATTTTTATTTTTCGGCTATTTTGTGTTTCTCCAGACCTTTCCTAAACCGACGCTTTACGCTTTTTGATAAAATCCGTTCCATAGTATTATTATAATATATCATTTGCTGAAATACCATTCAAGTACTTCTTTTGCAACTGGTAAAGCAGCTGACTGAAGGCCTTTAACATTCTCAATCATAATTGTTAAAACAATCTGTGGGTCATTATAGGGGGCGAAAACAGTTACCCAGTTGTGGTAATAGTCAGGTCTTGAGGTTTGGGCAGTTCCAGTTTTGGCAGCTGCTGAAACTGGCAAAGAATTTAATAAAACAGATGAGGCATAAGGGCTGTTTTCTCCGGTTACCGCTCTTCTCATTCCTTCTCTAACAATCTCAAGGTTTTCCGGATCAATGAAACCTTCTCTTAAAATCTCGGATTTGATTTCTTCAATTAGATTTTTCTCGCTGTCCACAATCTCCTTAACAACCCTGGGTTTATAAAGTGTTCCCCCGTTAGCTATAGCTGCAAAAGCATTAGCCACCTGAAGTGGAGTAACTTTAATGTCGCCTTGACCGATAGAAAGATTATAAGTATCACCATCCCACCAGGGCTCTTTTTTAACCTCTTTTTTCCACTCCGGAAAAGGAATTAATCCTTTAGCTTCTCCGGAAAGTTCAATTTCGGTTTTATTCCCCCAGCCAAAAAGCTCAAGATATTTTTTAATTCTTGAAGGGCCTAATCCTTTCTGGTCTTCATAGCCCCCTCCAATTGTATAAAAATAGACATTACAAGATTCAGCAATTGCTTTTCTCATATCGGTCCACCCGTGTATTCTCCAGTCTTGTTTTACCGTGACAACTTCCGGCTCATATTTATTGGGAATAGTAATTCCTCCCTGACAGTTTATTTTTTTTGTATGCGAAATTATTTCTTCTTCTAAGGCGGCTGAAGCAATTAGGGGTTTGATAGTGGAACCTGTTGGATATAAACCTGAAACAGCAAGGTTAAAAAGAGGTTCTTGAGGGTCTGTCAGAAGATCTGAAAGAGCTTCCTGGTCAGCTCCTTTACTGAACAAATTATTATCATAACTGGGGATGCTAACTAAAGCTATTACTCCTCCGGTTTTTGGATTCAAAGCTACTCCTATTGCTTTTTCAGCTCCAATATTTTTAAGAATTCTTTTTAACTCTTCTTCAATTTTTTTCTCTAATTCAAAATCTAACCATAAAACTAAACTTTTCCCCGATTCCGGCAAAGAAATTATTTCTTTTGATAATAAGTTTCCATAAACATCTCTCTCAATTCTGGTCTTCCCTGGATTTTTTCTCAAAATCTCTTCATATGACTTTTCAAGACCATCTCTGCCAACGTAGTCAAAAATTGAATAAATCCCGGGGTTTTTCTCTAATTCTTTTACGCCTATTTTCCCGGTATAGCCAACCAAATGGGCAAAACTCGGACCTTCTACGTAATACCTAATTGAGTTTTGCTCAATTCTAAAACCGGAAAATTCAGCAATCTTTGTCTCAAGTAAAATCAAGGTTTGGTGGTCAAGGTCTTTTGAAATTAGAACTTCTTGGTTTTGTTCTTCATTAATTTTCCTTTCCAAATCCTCAAAATTTTCTTTAATAATTTCAGAGACATCTTTTAAAATCTTTATCTTCTCAAAATCCGAAGAAGGAAGCACTCTTTTATTTAAAACTAAATCAAAGCTCGGCTTATTGAAAACTATTTGCTCGCCTTTGCTGTCGTAAATTACCCCCCTAGCCGCTCTGATTGAATGAATTATGAATTTATTTTCGTTAGCCAAAGCTGAAAATTTTTTATTCTCCAAAACCTGAAATTGAAAAGTTTTAGCGAAAAGAATAAAAAGTAGAACTATAACAAAAACCAAAAACCCTTTAAGGATTTTTTTTGAAAGAGGAACTTCAAACTTTCTTTCTGAAATGCCAAGTTCTGCTTCTCTCTTCCTGGCAAGAGAATCCAAAAACACTTCTTGTGGTTCAATGTCCTTTTTGTTTTTAATTTTTTTCAGTAAATGGAACCCGAACATATTTTTTGAAAACTAATTTTAAGAAAATCACCAGGGTAAATAAGATTAAAATATAAAAACCAATAAAGTAATTAGAGAAAATATCTAAAAAAAATCCTCCGATGAGAGCAACATATAAGCCAAAATAATTTTTTGATTTTTCAAAAAGATTCCAAAGAACCACTGAAATTAAAACAAGATTTGGAACAATTCCTAATATATTAAAATGGACCAAAAAACTGGTTTGGATTAAAACTAAAAAATAAAAAACAATTATTGAGATTAAAATTTTCTTAAACATTAAAATTATAAAATTATAAAAAGGGTCTCTGTTTGCGAGACATCAAAAAATGGTTCAATTTCTGCTTGTTGAAAGGGCTCAACATCGCTTTTTTTAATTTCTTTGATTCTACCAACTAAAAGTCCTTTTGGAAAAATTCCTCCGAGAGCGCTGGTTATAACAATATCTTCTTGAGAAAGATTCTCTTCACGGGGAATAAGGTCAAATAAAATTCTAAAATTCCCCTGTCCTTTTACAACTCCAGAAATATCCTTTTCCTCATTTTGAATCTTAGCGTCAAAAGAGTTTTCTTTGTTTGAAATAAGCATTACTTTTGAGAAATTTTTATAAATTTCACTGATTTTTCCTACCAAAACTCTTTGCTGAGTAATTACCGGCATATTTTTTGAAATACCATCTTCAGACCCCTTATCAATTAAAATAAAATCTTGGGAAATATCTTTGCTAATAATTTGAACTAAAGCTAATTTAAACTCTTTTTGAAACCCGATTTCTAATGCTTGCCTTAAAGTTTTATTTTCTTTTTTTAGGTCTTTCAAGACAACAACCTGGGCAATTAATTCTTGATTTTCAAGTTTAAGTTCATCTAATTCTTGTTTTAATATTTTTACTCGCATAATGCCTCCCAAAAAATCAGATGTTCTCTCCCCCGCTCTCCAAAGAACTTTCTGAATCGGAGCAGAAACAGAATAAAAAAAACTTCTCACATCCTTCTGAAAAAAATTCAATAAAAAAATAATCAAAACCACCACAACAACTATTATCAAAACCTTATTTTTCTTAGAGGAGAGTTTCATTATCTCCATTTTACCCCGTTAGAGATTGCGGAGCAAGATTAAAGTACAAAGAAAACAAATCTCTAACGGGGTTTACTTCAAATTTTCCCAAAATAAAAGGGGCAGAATCCGTTCTACCCCCAACAGTAATCTAAAGAATTTTTGCTTAAATTGCGTTATAAATATAGAAAAAGCTTAAAATTATGACCACTATAAGAGAGCTACCTACTTTCGCCCAAAAGGACTATCATCGGCCTTGGGAGATTTCACTTCCGAGTTCGGTATGGGATCGGGTGGAGCACTCCCGGTATAGCTCCCTTATAGTAGCCACAATGCTAAATAGTTATGATCATTAATTGTTAGCCAAGCCCTCACACCAAAATTTCGAAGAAATTTCTGGTAGTGATGGGCAATCTGAAGATAAAAATTGAATATGATTTATTAGTACTGCTCAGCTCAAGGCATTACTGCCCTTACACTTGCAGCCTATCAACCTCGTCATCTTCGAGGAATCTATGAATCTTAATCTTGTGGTGGGCTTCGCGCTTATATGCTTTCAGCGCTTATCCCTTCCCGACATAGCTACCCAGCGATGCTCTTGGCAGAACAGCTGGTAGACCAGAGGTCAGTTCAGTCCGGTCCTCTCGTACTAGGACCAAATCCACTCAAGATTCGACGCCTGCGGTAGATAGGGACCAACCTGTCTCACGACGGTCTGAACCCAGCTCGCGTAACGCTTTAATTGGCGAACAGCCAAACCCTTGGGAGCGGTTTCACCCCCAGGATGCGTTGCACATTAATCTTCAATTACTTGAAGTGCAGACTATACCATCTTCCTAATCTAAAAAATAGACTAGGAGGCAGCGTCTTATAGTGGTTTAATTCCTGATTATCAGGTACCCACTATCTTGTCTTTACAGACTCAGTCGTTACGGGGTCAAAGAAATTTTATATTCCATTTCAGGAATAATATACGGTTTCACTATTCTACAGAAATTTTTTGCCTCCGAGTTTGAGTTAGGAATATAAATATTCCAGAATTCTCCTTTTCGGTGAAGTTTAGCATTTATTCTGAAATTTCGTTTTAAGCATTCTAGCAACAATCTCTGCTCTTTAAGATTGAAAGAATCCGTACTTATTCTTAATGCGTTACAATCGTTTCTTTTGTAACCATCGTCCATAAACCAAACTGCTAATGATAGAGGTTTTTTTAAAATTTTGATAATGTTCTTAGGTACTCGTTTTCTTTTATTGACATAAAAATCCTTGTGAAGCTTAGTTAATAGAAAAGTACTAATCGTATCGAATCTAAAATGATAATCTGTATTCTTTCTTCTATGATCAAACACTGATAAATATCTTATCCCACTACCAGTGGTGAGATTACGAAACATTTTGTATTTCCACTCAACATAAGCCTTTTGTTTTATGCTGTGATCAACCCTTAAACGCACGTGTCGTCCATTTAATTCTAACATTCCATCTCCCAATAGAGTACCTATTAATACCTCTTTTTGTTTTGAAGTTAAGTTTCTTTGACTTCCCACGGTATTGTCCATTAGCATATTTTAACAATTAAAACTAATGGAGTCCACCGTTATTAGCTGCATTTTGTCATTCCAATTACTTGGAAAGCGGCCCAAATTTTTCATTAAAGCCGACATCGAGGTGTCGAACAGGGCCGTTGATATGGACTCGCGGGCCCTACTAACCTGTTATCCCCGGGGTAACTTTTAGCTGATGATCTTCGGATTTTCTATAAAAATCCGTCGGTTCACTAAGTTCTGGTTTCCCAACTGCGCGGTATATCCACCTTGCAGTAAAGCCGGCTTTTGGCTTTGCCCGATCACTCCGATTTCCATCCGGAGCTAGCCGACCTTTAAACGCCTCCATTACCTTTTAGGAGGCAAGTGCCCCACTTAAACTGCCCGTTAGAAACTGTATCTCCCGTTAAACGGGGGGTTAGAATTAAGATTTTAAAAGAGTGGTGTTTCATTGATGACTCCACTCCGTCCGAAAACGAAGTTTCAAAGTCTCCCACCTACGCTACGCATTTAAAACCAAAACTCAATATCTAACTACAGTAAAGCTCCCGGGGTCTTTCCGTCTAGCCGCAGGTAACCGGCATCTTCACCGGTATTGCATTTTCACCGAGCTGCTCCTGGAGACAGTTCCCTAGTCGTTAAGCCTTTCATGCGGGCCGTAACTTACACGGCAAGAGATTACGCTACCTTTGGACGGTTATAGTTACCGCCGACGTTCACTGGCGCTTCGAGCAATCAGCCCAATCCCGCAAATGCGAGAAAGAACTGTCGCTGTTAACGTTCCAGCACTGGTCAGGCCTCAACCCCTATACATCCTCTTGCGAGTTAAGCAGAGATTTGTGTTTTTGATAAACAGTCGCTAGGGTTCTTTCGCTGCGGCCCCCGCTGAGCGGGGGCAGTCCATATTGCGAACTTACGGACGCTTCTTTGCCGAGTTCCTTCAAGAGCTTTCACTCGTTCACCTTGGTGCTTTTACACCCGCCTACCTGTGTCGGTTTACGGTACGGACCCTTCATCCTTTTAAATTTCTTTAAGGTTTTTCTGGGAAATCTGCTCAATGAAGTTCACTCCGCCAAAACGGAGCTTCCCGTCAATCCTTGAAAATTCTTAGATTGACGACGAGAATCCAATAACTCGCTTCATCTACTAAATTCCGTCACCTTATTGAAAAAGATGAAGGGGGGCCGGAATATTAACCGGCTGTCCATCCCCTGCCTCCTTTCGGGGACAGGGTTAGGCCCGCCTAACCCTTGGATGATTGCCATTGCCAAGGAAACCTTAGGCTTTCGGTGTGCGGGGCTTTCACCCGCATTGCGGTTACTCATGCCAACATTCTCACTCCCTAGCGCTCCATCAAACCTTACAGTTTGACTTCACAGCACTAAAGACGCTCCCCTACCACCCCGCAAAGCGGGGTTCTTATCTTCGGTACCGAGCTTAAGCCCCGTAAATTTTTGGCGCAAAATTCCTTATCTAGTAAGCTGTTACGCACTTTTTAAAGGATAGCTGCTTCTAAGCTAACCTCCTAGCTATCAAAGGAATTTTACCTCCTTTAAAACACTTAGCTCGATTTAGGGACCTTAGATGAAGATCTGGGCTGTTTCCCTTTTGACTATGGAGCTTAGCCCCCACAGTCTAACTGCCGACATTCAAAGACTGGCATTCGGAGTTTGGTTGGAGAATCTAGGTAAAACCCACGAGACTCCATCCAGTGCTCTACCTCCAATCTCTATAAATCGACGCTAGCCCTAAAGCTATTTCGGGGAGAACCAGCTATTACCAAGCTCGATTAGCTTTTCACTTCTTACCACAGCTCATCCCAGAGTATTGCACGGCTCACGGGTTCGGGCCTTCCCCCGCTTTTCAGCGGGGTTCACCCTGGCTATGGCAAGCTCGCTTGGCTTCGGGTCTCCTCCACCTTCTTAATAGTTCGCGCTTTTAACGCTTGCTTTCACTTTGCTTTCGTCCCAAAAGGACTTAAACGAAGAAGGTAAAGGAACTCGTTGGCTCATTCTTCAATAGGCACGCCATCACCCCGCCGAAACGGAGCTCTGACTCCTTGTGAGCAAAATGGTTTCAGGTTCTATTTCACCGCCCTCATCGGGCTACTTTTCACCTTTCCCTCACGGTACTAGTTCACTATCGGGGATATCAAAGTATTTAGCCTTGGCCGATTAGTCCGGCCTGCTTCCCACAGGATTTTCATTTCCCGTGGTACTCAAGTAAGATAGCAAGGAGCATAAAGTGATTTTCAGATACGGGACTATTACCCTCTATGGTGCCCCTTTCCAGGGTGCTTTTCTTAACCAAACTTTATCTAAATGTTCTCCTTCGGCAAGCATTCCTATGCACCAGGAATACTCCCGACACTATCTCCTTACAACCACCGCTCGTGCGTAAAGCATGAACGATTTTGGGCTCCTCCCTGTTCGCTCGCCGCTACTAAGGGAATAAAAAGTTTTTCTCTTTTCCTCCGCTTACTGAGATGTTTCACTTCAGCGGGTTTTGCTCCTCGCTTTGCTCGGAGTAAACTCCGAAAACGAGGTAACCCCGTTTTGCGGGGTCGGGTTTCCCCATTCGGAAATCCCCGGATCAAAGGTTGCTAAACACCTCCCCGAGGCTTATCGCAGTCACGCCACGTCCTTCATCGCCTCGATATCCCAAGGCATCCACCATCTGCTCTTAAAATACAATTTTTACCTTTGCCCTTCATCTTTAAATAAAGGTGAAGGGTTGGCTAACAATTAATAATCGTAACTAATCTTTAATTTTCAAAGAACTCTCCGTTAAAACAAAAACCGCTCTGGAGGCGGATTTATTAATGTGTATTCAAAAATCCAGAATCTAACCGCTTCCTTTGTTTTTATCTATAATTGTCTTCATGTCTCTCATATCTTTCTTAATTATAGCAAATCAAAAGCCCCTGTCAAGAGGGGCTTTCTTAGAACACAAAACTTTAGCTAAAATAGCTTTTCTTTTCCAGAAATAATTTAAAATATTATTTTCTAAGCTTATTCCTTAAATCTTGAAGAATTTCAGCCGCTACATCCTTTCCTCCCAAGCCAAAAGCAAGACCAATTGACAGAACAATTATTACTACAATTCCTCGGAATAAATCTGCCATAAAGGTCTCTCCAATTCCAAGTTGAGATAAAATGATCAAAATTGCGAAAACCCAAATTGACCACTTTACAATTGCTCCAACTAATTGTCCGTAGCCTACTTTCGCTCCCTCTACTGCTGCTCGAACTATTTTCTCTAAAATATCAGCGATAATTACCGCTACCACGAAAATGAAAGCAGCAACAATCACATTTGGCAGGAAAGGCAGTACTTTCTGCGTTAAGAAAATAGTTAATTGGTTAAATCCTAAAATTTCTACTGCAGCTGCCAAGAAAACAATCAATAAAACCCATTTAATAATAGCTCCGATAAAAGCTGAGGCGTTTACTTTAATCTCTGCTTTTTCTAAAGCTGTTTTCCAGCCTCCTTTTTCAAAAATTCGATTAAACTTTGCCTTTTTTAAAATTTCAGCTATTAGTTTTCCGATCGCGACAGAAATAAGCCAACCAATCAGAAAAATAATAATTGCTCCTATAAGATTTGGAATAAAATCAATAAATCCTAGCCAAAGATTCTTTAAGGCAATAATAGTTGTATCAAGCCAACCTGTTACTATCATATTATTTTACTTTTATTTGAATTTATATCCTCGTCGACCTTTGATTATTTAATTATTGCAACTTACGTTGCATAATTGGTTATTCGGTCGAAAAAGAAAAACAAATTTTTCTTTTTCTCCCTCATTGCCCAATTATAACACACTCTGAAACCCTGTCCCTGTGGAAAACTTTTTGTGGACCGTGCCAGACTTGAACTGGCGATCTCCTCATTGCAAATGAGGTGTTCTACCACTGAACTAACGGCCCTTCTTATCATCCTACCAAATTTTATCCATAAATCAAGAAGCTAAGTTCTAAAAATCAGACCTGGCACTATTTTTTTCTACTTATTTATCAATTAAAAAAATTAAGCTTATTTATCAAAAGCTGTTCTGGTCTTAAACCAACAGCTCTTTCTATTGGTTTTCCATTCTTAAATATTATAATGGTGGGGGTTGCCGGTAGTTTTATACCTTTTTGCCATTTGAGGGCCCTCAAAGATGTTTGGCTTGCCAAACACTACCCTTCCCCCTAATTCCTTAGCTACATCATCTAAAACTAAGCTCATCTTTTGACATGGAGCACATGTATGACTCCAAAAATCAACTAAGAATAAACCTTTTCTATTTAAAACCTCTTTTTCAAAGTTTTCATCATTTAAATCAATCATATTATTAATTTACAATAACTTTTTTAGAAATAATTACAAGAAAAAAGAGGGCCCTTTCAAAACCCTCTCTGTTTAAATTATTAAGGATATTCCATTTTTAGAATCTCCAACCAAAGTTAAGAGCTGCAAAAAACGAAACATCTTCCATGTCGACATTAGTTTCACGATATTTGTTTTTCTCATCATAACCGTTAAAATTAATACCTATACGACCTTCGGTAAAAAAACGTTTATCAGATTCTTCCTCTCTCCCGCCAAAATAAAAACTTGTTTCTTTTATCTTTCCGATTTCAATAAAATCTTTGTAGTCAAGACTGTCATAGCGATCATAGCCAGTTATAACTCCTAAGTCGTACTGACGATAACCAATGCCTAAAAACAAAGCATTATACTCTCCGGACTTAAAATGAAACTCACTTCTAAATCCTGTAATAAGCTGTTCATAGCCGGGAGACCAAAAGGTTAAAGCTGCTCCATATCCTCGTGTTTCAGTATCAGGAGAATTCGTGTAATTACGTTTATGTATATCAGCTCCAAGTCTGAAATAATACCCGTAATTAAAGCTAAGATCAACATAATTTTTCCAAACAATTGAATCGTTCAAATCTGTTTCCAAACCAAGTTTTAAAAATCTAATCTCTGTTAACCAGGGAGCATCAGCTGAATCTTGCATGATTGGACCAGGCTTTGCTTTCCAGCGGTCGTCTCCATGAGGAGAAACATTTCTTATTGATTCGGGCAGATTTTTAACCTCGTCTACTGGAGGCGTGCTAAACTGAAAATCAAGACTAAACTCCATAAATAATATGGTGTTACTTTCTTCCGAAGACAGACGAACCAATGGTTCGGCCATTAACGGACTAACAAACATTCCAACTAGAACAGCGATTAATGCTTTCTTAATCATGGCAAACCTACCTTTCTAATGTTTTTAAAGAACTATTAAAATTTAAAAAACCAATTCTCCTAATTCTTTCCTCCAAATGATTGGTTTCAAACTATCTTGCAAATTATCACAGCCAAAGAATCTTGTCAATCCCCTACACACTTGATGAGGACACGGGTAACACTTTATGGTATTTTTGATGGAATTGAAAAGAGGTAAGATAGCCAAAAAATGAATGAGGTCTTTCAAAGTTTTCATCATTTAAATCAATCGTATTCTAATTATTTCATGTATTCTAAAATTACATTTCTTGTATAGGGTTCAATTGGAAGATTCAAGGCCTCGTCAATATCAACCCAGACATAACTTGATCCCTCTTTATTTAAAATAACTTCGTTGTCATCTGTTCTGCAAACATAATCTAAAAATATAAAATGTTTCTTCTGGTGAAATTCTTCTCCAAAAATAAATTCTTGAAATATAACAAACTTAATATCATATATATCAAGATTTGTTTCTTCTTTTGTCTCTCTTTTTAGGGTTTGTTCCATTGTTTCACCTAATTCAATATGACCACCGGGAATAACATACTTACCCTTCCATTTTGGAGAAATCATCAAAAAAATTTTATTTTCTTTATTAAATATTAATGCGCCAACAGTTAGCTCTGGATATTGTTGTTCTTCCATAAATTTTAATTAATTTTTATTTTAATTAATTTTGTTTTCTATTTCCGTATTTTTTCTTGTATTCTATTAAATTAGACCTACTTGAATTACTCAAAGAATCTATATTTATATCAGAAAGGTTTATCCATTTTATTTCGTCTGTTTTATCCGGCTCCATTATTTTAGGATTTCCAGAAATATGTCTTGCTATGTAGGACGGAGAAACCCAATGCTGATTCTCGTTCGGAATAATATGATTCACCACTTCTAATAGTTCTACTATTTTGATGTCCATATTAAATTCTTCTTTTATTTCTCTTATTATGGCGTCTTCACACCTTTCTCCGAATTCAACTGCCCCGCCAGGAAAATCCCATTTTCCTGGCTCATTGCGAGATTTTTTTCCTCGTTTAGAAATAAAAACCTTACCTTCATCATTGAAAATTAGAGCTCCGGTACCTATGCCAATATAATCAATTCCCTTTTTCATAAATTCTTATCCCGTAGTCCCCCGTCCAAGATCGAGTATTTCAGACTTAATTAATTTTATTTTTTAACCAATTTAATTATTTTTGTTTTCTTTTTTATAAGAAATTTACCTAATTTATCGATAAAGTCCTGAGGCCATTCTTTGATTTTATGATTAACCATAGCATTACTGACAGTTGATATTTCTTCGTATCTCCCCTCTTTTTTCAAAAAATCTCTTAAATCTTCCCACTTCTTTTGATTTTCGCTTCTAATCGGAGCTTTTAATTCTTCCTTTACAGTTATTTTCAATTGAGCATCAGATCCGTCTATAAGAGAGATATTTTCTTTTTCTGCAAATTCCAAAACAGCTTGTTTTATTTTCTCCTGCTTTTCTTCAATTGCATGAATCTCTTCTTTAAACTCATTCTTGGCTTCTTCCAATTTTTTATACTCTGCCACTAATTTTACTCCTGAATCCTCTTCATACTCATTTATATCAAGCTCTTCCATTTCTTTAGGATGTTTCCATAAAGGACATATATTTTGAAAATCACACCAGTCGCAAAGACCGCTTTTGTTTGGACAAAAATCATTACAGGATTCAATTTCCTTAACTTTATTTACAACATTTTCCTGTAATTTTTTAATCTGATTTTTAGTTCTAAAAGAAGTTATTTCCTTATTGAATAAAAGTGAATGCCAGATAAGTTTTATCTTCTCTACATCCGGCCATTTCTCTTTCAAAGCAATGTGATAAAGCCCGAGCTGCCAGTCATTATCTGCTTTGTCCTGAGTCATTAAACTATTTGTTACCTTGTAATCATGAATCTCAAAAATAGCTTCTTTGTCATTCCAATCCAACCGGTCTAATATTCCGCAAAAAGAACATTTAGTTCCATTGGATTCAACGTTAAAGCTAAGGAAATGTTCTGTATCTACAACTTTTGCCTGATCAAACGGCTTGTATTTATTATAGTAATCTACAAGAGCTTGTCTGCCTTTGATAAAATAATCATCAGGCGTTAATTCCTTTTTAATTATCTTTATGCTATCCGTGTAGTTCTTTTCCCATATCTCTTTATACTCATCTAAAATCCATTCTAAGGACTCAATATGTCCGCCCTTGATTAGTTTATAGAACTCTTCTAACGCTTCGTGAACAGTAGAACCCCTAAAACTCTCTATTGTTTTCAAGTCGGACTTAAGACCATTAATATACTTATACTTATATTGAAGCTTGCAATTATCAAAAGTATTTATCCTTGATGGAGAATATGTCTTATTCATAAATTTTAATCAATTTTTTGATTTTTATTGACGACTTCATTGACGACTATCGTTAACGACTTCTCGGATAAAAGGTTCCTAACACCTTTTTTCACCTGACACATTTTTTTTCACAAAACGCCTAATTCCCTGTTTAAAAGTGAAGCGTTGCTTGTTTGCTGACACCTTTTTCTTTTATTTTAACATAAAAACCAAAAAAAGAAGGTGTTAGCTATTAACAGCTAACACCCTTTATTTTTATTGTTCATTCTCGAGGAACAGCCTTGGGACGAATTTCTTCTTCAAACCTAGTAACCCAGGTGGCCCAAGTTGCTAATTTCGGATCTTCGGTAATCTCTCCCGGAATGGGTGTGATTATCTCTATTTCAGTTCCGTCTGGATTCTGAATTTTATTCAAGGAACCGTCTAGTCCGAAGTCCTTAAACTTGAGTCTTTTATAGTCGTATTGATTCCTAGCATCATAAACTAGGACAAGCATAGATTCTGTAATATCTTCTGGATCCGTAAATTCAATACGCACCGTAATGCTTGGTATTTTTGCAAACTGCGGCGCTATAATCGCACCTAGAATTCCGACAATCAGTATGACAAGAAGAATCTCCACCAATGTAATCCCATTTTTTTTCATCTCTTGTTCCCTTTCAATCAATATAGTACTGTCAATATTTAATTTTTAACGATACTTGTATTATACGCCTATTATTTAAATCTGTCAAGTTTTTGGGGTAATGTGCACATACTTTTTGCACTTTTCTAGTAATCTAAGGGTATATGAAAACTAATTAAATAAACCTGACCTTATTTTTTCCTTATTGATTTTTGTTGATGACAGTAGTCAACAACTTCTCGTTTTGAACAAAAAGGTTCCTGACACCATTCTCTCATGAAATTTCGCTTAAGTTATTATTTATAATAACTGGCTTCATTCCCAATATTTCTTCCTTGCAAGATGTTTCCGGGATAGGATTTAAAAGATAAATTTTCTTTTTTAGATGCATAGCCAGCCCCATCTCTAAAAAAGTATTTCCTCCAATATAATCTTTAACATTATTTTTATCATAATTTAAAACCAAAATAACGTCAGACCACATAACTTTGTCAAAATGCATTCTCATCGCCTCTTCTTTTCTATTCCAAATCCAGCTTTCATTATTTGTAGTAGCTTTTCTCAATTTATAATATTCCGTTATGGGAATATCTTTTCCACTATCATCTTTTAGTTCTGAGGGAGGCATTCTAACATCATGTCCCAAACCCTCTAATTTACTTTTCATCTCTTGCATTTCTTTAAAAAACGCTATACTTCCACAAATTGTTACTTTCATAAGTTCTAATTATTTAATTAATTAAATATGACGACTTGTTGACAACATTTTCTTTTATTCAAATACCAAAACCTGGCGTTTGCGATATCTTTTTGGCAACAACCATCTGAACTTTTTTCATAGCTTCGTTAATACACGCTTTGAGGGTCTCTTCTTGTTCCTCCTTGTTTAAATCAGGATTAAGATGAATCTCCTCAATTTCCATTTCGCCATTAATAATTATTTTGATTCCCTTTTTCTCAATTTCTGCTTTTTCCTGCGAAAGAGAATCTTTTAATTCTTTAAATTGTTTTAATTGTTTTAATTTATCAAACATATTTTGATTTTTTGGCTTAACATTAAATTTTAAATAGTTAAACAGACCTGACCCCATTTTTTCTTCGGGGACGAGATTCTCGCCACGGCACAAATCAAAATATAAATTTTAAGATATTTACAATATCAAAATTTATATTGTGGGCGTGCGAGGACTCGAACCTCGGACCTCGTCATTATCAGTGACGCGCTCTAACCAGCTGAGCTACACGCCCTCACACCATAACAAAGATTAACTTCGTTATTCGGGGTGCCTTCAGCACCAATCTTTGTTTGGTGTGAGGGCACGCCCCTATTCAAAGATTTTAGCAAAAAAAATTAGAAACGTCAAAAGAAAAAAGCGCGACTCCTCTGTGAATCACGCTTTTATCAATTTGCTTGCCCTCACACCAAAATTTCGAAGAAATTTCTGGTAGTGATGGGTCAGTTTCTTAGAGTTGTCCCGACTGCGCCCTCACACCCCGCTAAGCGGGGTAGTGACGGGCTACGAGTAATCGAAATTTTAGGTTTTCGATTAATACCTTAGAATTAAAAAGAGAATTCTCGCTCTTCAATTCTAGTCAACGCTAATCAGATTTTAGAAAATTTCAGACATTAAAATAATATCCAAAATCTAATATCCAAAATCTAATTTAAAATAAATATTGATCCATGGACAGCTTCCGCTACCCATGCCTTGTTACGACTTCATTCTTGTTACCGACTTTAGCTTAGGCCCCGCTAAGCGGGGACTTCGGCTACTGCCGGCTCCCTTAATGTGACGGGCGGTGAGTACAAGCTTCAGAAACATATTCATCGCCACATGGATGATTGGCGATTACTAGCGATTCCAGCTTCATGAGGTCGAGTTTCAGACCTCAATCCGAACTAAGAGACCGTTTGGTGGGATTACCTCTACCTTGCGGTTTCGCCCATTGTCGGTCCCATTGTATCACGTGTGCAGCCCAGGGCGTCAAAGGGCCATGCTGATTTGGCGTCATCCTCACCTTCCTCCCGGTTATCCCGGGCAGTTCCCTATGACAAATAAAACATAGGGCGAGGGTTGCGTTCGTTACCGCACTTAAGCGTACGCTTCAAAGTACGAACTGACGACAACCATGCAGCACCTGCCTAGCCGCCTTGTGGGAGGTCCGCCTTTCAGCGGACTTTCGACTAGGTGTCAAGCCCTGGTAAGGTTCTTCGCTTATTGTCGAATTAAGCCACATGATCCACCGCTTGTGTGAAGCCCCGTCTATTCCTTTGAGTTTTAGCCTTGCGGCCGTACTTCCCAGGCGGGACACTTAACGCGTTAGCTTCGCCACTTGAAGGGTCGACACTTCAAATAGCTAGTGTCCATCGTTTACAGCGTGGACTACAAGGGTATCTAATCCTTTTTGCTACCCACGCTTTCGTTCCTCAGCGTCAGGGTCGCTCCAGTTGAATGCCTTCGCTTTTAGTGTTCCGGTCGATATCAACGGATTTCACCCCTACACCGACCGTTCCATCAGCCTCTAACGCCCTCTAGTCAGACAGTATCTCTGGCATTCCCATAGTTAAGCCATGGAGCTTTAACCAGAGACTTATCTAACCGCCTACGAACTCTTTACGCCCAATAAATCCGGATAACGCTTGGAGATCACGTATTACCGCTGCTGCTGGCACGTGATTAGCATCTCCTTATTCCTGGAGTACCGTCACCCGAAGGTTCTTCCTCCAGAAAAGCTCTTTACACCCCGAAGGGCTTCTTCGAGCACGCGGCGTCGCATCGTCAGGCTTTCGCCCATTGCGAATTATTCTCGACTGCTGCCTCCCGTAGGAGTAGGGCCCGTGTCGCAGTGCCCTTGTTGGGGAACACACTCTCATATCCCCTACCCGTCATTGCCTTGGTGAGCCATTACCTCGCCAACAAGCTGATAAGCCGCAGACCATTCATCCACCGGAATCAATTGCTCAAAACCTTTACCCACCCGAAGGCGGGAACTATCAGGAATTAGCTCATCTTTCGATGAGTTATGCCTGTGTGAATGGTGTGTATCTACGTGTTACTAACCCGTTCGCCGGTTGTCCCACAAAAATATGCGGGACTCCCTTGACTTGCATGCCTTATCCACGCCGCTAGCGTTCATCCTGAGCCAGGATCAAACTCTCAAAAAAAATATTGTCCGCTTCTGCTCTTCTTGTCGGGCACCGCCTGACGAAGTTAAGCTTCAGCGAAACAAAGTCGGGACAACTCTAAAAAACCGAATCCCCACTACCAGAAATTTCTTTGAAATTTTGGCGTGAGGACAAGTTGCTTAATTGTCAAAGTTCTTTCCAAAAAATAAGAACCTCCACCTTGGCGGAGAACCTTGATTCGCTAAGGTATGGTTATATATTCTTAAAATAACCGCGAAGACATCCAATCTTTTAGACACCTTCGCGGGTATTTTTTGATGTTTTTGTATTTTTTGGCCTTACATATATTTATTTTCTTATCCTGCTTTAATTTTACTTTTCTAAAAACCTTTGTCAAGCTACTCCCAGTGTAGGATCCCGAACTACACAAAACCGATGAGCCCGGGAGAGAACTCGAATCCCCAACCTACGGTTTACAAAACCGTTGCTCTACCATTGAGCTACCCGGGCAAATCACTCTTTTCCTTTTAATTTCTTCCAATAATCGGCGGAGAATTTCTTTTTCTTTTCAAGAGATCTTTGCCGTAATTTTATCAACCAACTATCTGTTTTTTTGTCGGTTTTTAAAGTTAAAACTCTAATTTTGGAAAGGAGCTTTTGCAGCAATATTTCACCGGAAAAAGATTTAAGAGTCCCATTATTTCTGATTTTATCTTTTAGTTCCCCTAAAACCATTGATTTCTCAATCTCTTGCAGCGGTAATCCAACAAGAACCGGAATTTTCCGAAATATAACCACAGCCACACCTATGAGTCCAATAATTAGTATAATCGCGGCAATTAACTCTAACATAATTAAGTTTCGTATCTTATAAATCTTTTCACGATAATATTCTCTCCAAGTTTTGCAACATATTCATCAATTAACTCTCTGATGGTTTTTGTTTCATCTTTTACCCAGGACTGAGACAGCAAAGAATCCTCTTCTGGATCCATAGCAGAAATCTGCAAGCAAAGTTCATGAGCAAGTTCTTTAAAATATTTTGATTTAGCAACGAAGTCAGTTTCACAGCGCAGTTCAATCATTGCCCCAATTCTTTTATCAGGATGGATATAACTCTCAATTATCCCTAACCCAGCCTCTCTTCCTGATTTTTTCCCAGCTAGTTCTCTCCCCCATTTTCTTAAAATCTCCTTCGCTTTATCAAAATCCCCTTTTGCTTTCTCAAGAGCTTTTTTACATTCTGATATTGAAACGCTAGTTTCCTGGCGAAGTTGTCTGATTTGATCAATTGATATCATAAAACTAGAAACTCGGTTAATTACTTCAATTTTACTTTTAACACAATCTCTTTTACTTTCTCCAAAATATACTTCACGGATGATATAGCGTCATCGTTTGCCGGAATTGGATAATCAGCTAAAGTTGGGTCAACGTTGGTATCAGCTATGCCAATAATCTTAATTCTCTTCTTCCCAGCCTCGTTAACTGCCAAAGCATCTTTTTTCATATCTAAAACGAAAATAGCATCGGGAAGTTTCTCCAATTTTTTTATTCCTCCAAATTTAATTTCTAAATTTTTCAATTCTTCGTCCATCTTAGCCCTTTCCTTTTTTGTATATTTTGCCAGATCCCCTTTCTTTTTCTTTGCTTCCAAGTCCTTAAAATATTCAAGCCGTTTTTTAATGGTTTTAAAATTAGTAAAAGTTCCTCCTAGCCATCTTTCGTTGATATACGGCAAACCACAATCTTTGGCAATATCCTTCATTAAATCCTTGACTTGGATTTTTGTACCAACTAAAAGTAAGACCTTATTTTCCGAAATAAGTTTTTTAATAAACTCAAGAGCTTCTTTAAGTTTTTCTGCGGACTTTTCAATGTCAATAATATGAACAGTATTTCTCACCCCATAAATATATGGTTTCATTTTTGGATTAATTCGGGAGGTCCGATGACCAAAATGCAAACCCGCCTCAGTCATTTTCTCAGGATTAACGCCAAAATCTTCCTTCTTATTTTCCTTTTTAACTTTTTCTTTTTTTTCCGCTTTTTCTTCTATCATAGTAATTTCAATAATAGCATATTTAAATTTTAAATCAAGGGCAAGCCCTCACGACCATAACGAGGAAAAATTTCTTCTTAATTTTTATATTGCTGTATTCACGCAATTTAATCTAAAAAAATAGATTAACTTAATTAAATTCGCTGCGAGATTTTAAAAAATTAATTCCTCGTTTGGTGTGAGGGGTTGATTTTTTTGGAGAATTTGATAAGATTAAAATACATGAAAAAAGACATCCATCCAAAATACTATCCTAACGCTCAGGTTAAATGTGCTTGTGGCAATAATTTTACAGTTGGGTCAACTAAAGAATTTATAGAAGTTGAGATTTGTTCAAAATGTCATCCATTTTATACTGGAAAAGAAAAAATTATTGACACCATGGGAAGAGTGGAAAAATTTAGAAAGAGATTAGCTAAGAAAAAAGAATTAAAGAAAAAAAAGTAATATGTCTGAACAAAACTCGGTGATTATGGAAATAAGAGCTGGCGCTGGAGGCAATGAAGCTGCTCTTTTTGCTGCTGATTTATTTAAGATGTATTCAAAATACGCTATTTCTCAGAATTGGAAATTAAAAACATTAGATTCTCATTCAACTGAATTAGGAGGAATCAAACAAATAATTTTTGAATTAAAAGGTGAAAATACGTTCTCTAAAATGAAATATGAGGGAGGGGTTCATCGAGTTCAAAGAATACCGGAAACTGAAAAATCAGGGAGAATTCATACTTCAACCGCTACGGTGGCTGTCCTGCCTAAACCCAAAACAGCGGAAATTAAAATTAAGCCAGATGATATAAAAATTGATTTTTTTCACTCCTCTGGTCCCGGCGGCCAAAATGTCAACAAACGAATGACTGCGGTAAGAATTACTCACCTGCCGACAGGTTTAGTCGTTGTATCGCAGAATGAGCGAAATCAGCTTCAAAATAAAGAAAATGCTCTTTCAATTTTAGCTGCTCGGCTTTTGGAAAAAAAGCAAATAGAAAAAACGGCAAAAATGGGGGGTGAAAGAAAAGCTCAGATTGGGTGGGCACAAAGAGCAGAGAAAATTAGAACATATAATTTCCCTCAAAATAGAATCACTGATCACCGAATCAAAAAGAAATGGCACAATCTTGAAGATATAATGGATGGAAAATTAGATAAAATAATCAAAACTCTGCAAAAAAGTATTTAACAAAAAAATAGAGGCCGAGCCTCTATTTTTTATACCTCTACTTTTTATAAAGGCCCTTAAAAAATTTGAGTCAAACAATTAAGGATTTTGCTCAAGAATTTTAATATCATTTTCAAAACCAGTGGCTATTTTAAGAACATTATCCGCGTACCAATAAAAAGCTGAATTTGTAGTTGAACCCGAAAAATAAATCATCGCCGCCTTCCATTCGCCGTTTTTCTCTTTTGATTTGGCCCCATAATCTGAAAGATACAGCCCCGAAGCCAAAAATGCGTCTCTTATATTCCAAGGGTCAGACGGTTTTCCGGTGATTGCGCTTATTCTGTCTTTATATCTTGCCCACGTAGTAGGCATAAACTGAGCAGGCCCCATTGCTCCCCCCCAACCAATACTCATGGGACAAGAAACAGGCGTGGCAAAAAGATCCCGTCCGAGAGCCGCGATAATTTCCATAAAATGAGGAACATCTTTTGTGATTGAATGAGGAGGACCTGGACGCATCACTTTATTTATCTTTTGGCCGGTTTTTATTGATACACCCTGACCCGTATTAGCATTTGATAAATAACATTGGCCAACGTTTTTCCCAATATTTGATTCCTGGGTTAAAATAGCTAATAAAAATGCTGGCCTAACTCCGGTTATTCCTTCTACGTATTTTGCTAACTCGTAGGCTTCACCAAAAGTAGGAGCTTTGGAAATTCCTATCAACTCAAACAACCTAGTTCTTATTTCAGCTGCTTTTGCTTCAACTTCTTGTTGTTCTTGAAGTTGTTTTTGATATTGTGCATCGGTTATTTTTAAATAATACTCCTGTTCTTTTTTTGTTTCAGCGCTATCTTTGCTCTGAAGAGTCTGAATTTTCACCATATGTTCCAAATCATCTTTCTCTTCATCTAAAGATTGTTTTTGCTGCTCTAAATTTAATTTTAGGGTCTTGATATTTTGTAAAAATTCTTTACTTTTAGAATCCAAAAGCTCTAAAGCTATTAAATTATCAAAAAAATCAGAAAGTTCGTCCTCTGAAAACAAAACTTCAATTATTGGTTTTTGGTCTTCTTCATAAATAGTTCTCAAAATATTAGATAATTTTTCTTTTGAATCTTCTATCTTAAAAGAGGTCTTTTCAATGGAAGTTCCGGTGTCTTCAACTTGAATTCCTAAATCTTTAACAATTAAATTACTTTGATAAATTTGATAATTTAAATTTTTTATTTGTTTGTTTAAAGTATAAATTTTGTTCTCAAGAGTCTTTTTTTCCGCTCCAGTTTTGCTAAGATCTTCTTGAATTTCTGCAATTTCCTCTTCATAGAGAGCCTGGCACTTTTTTAATAATGCTTGGTAATTTTCTTTTGAGAGATTTTGTTGCCCTTTATCAATTATTTCCTGGCATATTTCAGTTAAATCTTCTTCACCAAAAACAAATTTCGGCAAAAATAAAGCCGAAATAAAAACAATAGCAAGTAGCGCATAGTGTATAGTTTTTAGTAATTTATTCTTTTTCATTCTTTTTGCCTTTTTCTTCTTTTTCTTCTACTTTCTCTTCTGCTTTTTCTCTCTCAACCTTCTCCACTTCTTCTACCTTCTCTTCAACCGGTTTTTCCAATTCTTCCTCTACCTTTTCCGGAGGAATAACAACAGCTATAATTTCATCTGGCTCTCTTTGAACCTTAGCCCCTTCTGGTAATTTTAAATCTTTTACCAAAATCTCATCTTCAAGGGTTTTTAAATTTTCTATATTCACTCTAATTTCATGGGGAAGATTTTGGGGCAGAGCTTTAACCTCTATCTCTGAAATCTCCCGCACTAAAGTTCCTCCAAATTCTTTTACGGCCGGGGCTTCTCCTTCAAAAATTATCGGAATTGTTACCTCAACCTCTTCGGTAAGAATCGGCTGATAAAAATCAACATGGATTAGCTTGCCAGTCAATGGGTCTTTTTTTACTTCATGGATTAAAACTGGAAATTTTTTATCTCCTACTTCAAGCGAAACCAAAGAGCTTTCTCCTGTTTCTTTATAAATATTTTCGAACTCTTTAAAATCTACTTCCAAAGATAAATTCTTTATCTTTGGCCCGTATAAAACAGCGGGCAGAACACCTTTCTGCCTCAGATTTTTTACTTTTTTTCCGAGGATTTCTCTTTTTTTTACTTTAATAGTTAACATCGTTTTATTTTACAATGCGAATATATTGAACCGGACAGACATTAGCTGCCTCCTGGTTATATTTAATTTCTTTTACCCCTAACTTGTTATTCGCTGATTTCAAATTCGTTGGAATAAAATTTTTGATCTTCTCTAAACGTTTCGTCAACTTTACATCCAATGCAAATTGACATAGCAAATCGGTTAAGTCCTTGCTCAATAGAAGGAGTAACGAGTTCAAATGCTTTGACCTGCCCCGAATCAATACAATCTTTCACTAAATCACTATTTGAACAATTCACATAACTATAACCTTCCCATTCCTCTTTTTTCTTCTCAAGATAATAAGGGTAACAAGAAGAAAAACAAATAGTTTTCTTTAAATTGTTTTCAATTTTTACTTTTATAATATCTCCTATTTTATATTCTGTTTTTTCAGTAATAACATTCACTCCTTCAGGAACCTTCGGAGGAGCTAAAAGAGCAACTAAAATTATTGCAGCTAAAGTAATCAGACCCGCTCCTATTATTAGAAAATTCTTTTTTTCCATATTTTTATCCTATTGATAAGATTTATAATTGCTGTTAAATAAATTCATCTTTTCTTCGACCTTTTTCTGAATAGCTTTTTGAACTTTGGGCAAAATTTTATATGGTCTAATTTCCTGAACCTTAAAAGATTTCTCTAAAGTTTTTTTCCAAATCAACCTTAACTCGGTATTGATATTAACCTTTACAATCCCAAACTTTATAGCTTTTTTAATCTCTGCTTTTGGAATACCTGAGCCTCCATGTAAGACCAAAAAGGCATTTGTTTTATTGTTAATTTCTTTCAATCTTTCAAAATCAAGTTTCGGCATCCCGGTATATATTCCGTGAATATTCCCTATAGCTATTGCCAAACTATCTACTTTTGTCTCTCTAACAAACTTATAAGCTTTTTCAGGTAAAGTCAAATCTTCTTTCTCTATTCTCGCTATTTTTTTGTGAAAATTTGACCCCCCCCTTAAATATCCCAACTCTCCCTCAACTAAGACGCCTTTTTTATGAGCATACTCTACTATTCTTTTAGCACATTTCATATTTTTTTTAAAGGGCAGTTCTGAACCATCAAAATGAACTGCCGAATATCCAAAATCAATAGCTTTTTTTATCCAATTTAAATCTTTGCCATGGTCCAAATTTAAAAATAAAGAAGTTAAGCTCCTTAATTTAGAAATCTCAACCAAAGCCAAAACCTCCTTCAAACCCAAATAATTAAGCTCTCCTTGAGAAGTTCCTAAAATCACCGGGCTTTTTGTTTTTTGAGCAGCGGCTATAATCCCTCTTAATTGCTCAAAAGTTGAAAAATTAAACTGGCCAACCGTCCATTTTTCTTTTTGAGCTTTTTTTAAATAATCTTTTAATTTCATATTTTTTTAAATTTTTCGCTTTTTTCCAGTAATCCTTCTTTGGCTCCGCATTTTTCAAGACAGGAATTAGCGTTAGCTATGCCTAATTGAATAGAAAATTCAATATTACCTTTAAACTTAATAAAGCCCGAAACAAATCCGGAGGCAAAAGAATCCCCGGCTCCGGTTCGGTCAATTACTTTTGTTTTTGCAGGTTTGGCTCGATAAAGTTTTTTTCCATCAGAAACTACCACTCCCCCGGGACCTTTTGTCATTATAGCAATACCAGAACACATCTCATCAATTTTTTTAAAAATTTTCTTTTCTTTCTGATAAGGAATTTTAGTCAACAAAGAGGCCTCTTCTTGATTTAAAACTAAAATATTGACTTTTTTAATAATTCTTTTCAGGACTTCCGGAGATAATGAAAGCTGAGAATTACCCGGATTAAAAACAATTTTCATTTTATTTCTGTAAGCGAAATTAACTATATCTTCGGTAATATTACAGAGTTTTCCTGAAAGAGGAGCTAAATAAAACCATTTCGCTCTCAACTTACTCCAGGGAATATCTTTTTTTCCCAAGAGTTCTGATGCTCCTTGATAAACCAAAATAGTTCGGTCTATTTTTAAACCGCTATTTAAAATAACGGAACAATTAGTCGGTTTCAGTTTTGTTTTGAAAACAAACCGACAATCAATCCCAAATTTTTTTAATTCTTTAATTATTTCTTGGCCGCTCAAATCATCCCCTACTCTGCCGCAATAAGCTACCCTAAAACCCTGTTTGGCAAAAGTAGCAGCTGTATTAGTTCCACCTCCGCCGGAAGAAAGATAAACATCTTCAACATTAACCTTGGAACCTAAATTAAAACAAATTCCTTTGCCGGTGATAAATTTTTTATTTTTTACCACTTGCCAGCCCTGAGTTGGTTTTGGCTTTAAAAAAACATCCCAAGTAGCAGACCCAAAAGTTATAATATCAAACATATTTTATTTCTTTTTTGCCAAATTTAAAATTGTTTTGATTACCGTATCAGGGCTTAAAGACATACTTCCTATCCCTTCCTTCATTAAAAATTCAGCAAAGTCCGGTAAATCCGAGGGCGCCTGTCCGCAGATTCCGCAGTATTTATTTTTCATTTTACAAGATTGTATCACTCTGCTCACCATTTTCTTTATAGTAAGATTTCTTTCATCTCCGATATAAGCAATTTGGGCATTATCTCTATCAAGTCCCAAAGAAAGCTGGGTTAAATCATTTGAACCAATTGACATTCCATCAAAAATCTCCAAGAATTTATCTACTAAAATAACATTAGAGGGAATTTCGCACATCACATAAACCTTGAGATTATCTTTTCCTTTTTCAAGACCGAATTTTTTCATTAATTTAATTACTGTCCTCCCCTCCTCTACTGTTCGGCAAAATGGAATCATTGTAGTAATATTTTTTAAACCAAAAATATTTCTCGCTCTTTTTATAGCTTCGCATTCCATCTTAAAAGCGGGCTGAAAACTTTTATCAATATAGCGACAAGCTCCTCGAAATCCCAACATAGGATTTGCTTCTTCTCCTTCAAAAAGCTTTCCTCCGACTAAGTTTCTATATTCATTTGTTTTAAAATCAGAAAACCTAACAATCACTTCTTTGGGATAAAAAGCAGCCGCTATTTGAGCAATTCCTTCGGCTAATTCTTTGATAAAAAATTCTTTTTTATCTTTATGTTCAACGGTTATTTTTGCAATTTCCTTTTTTAACTTCTGGTCCTTTAAATTTTTGAAATGATAAAGAGCTAAGGGATGAATCCGAATTTTTTCGGCAATTATAAACTCTTCTCTAGCTAAACCAACGCCGGAATTTGGTAAAAAAGAACTTTTAAAAGCAACCTCCGGAGCCCCGACATTCATCATTATCTTTGTTTTCAGTTTAGGAATCTTTTTTAAATCATATTTTTTAATTTTGAAAGACACTTTCCCGGCAAAAATTCTACCGTTTAATCCTTGAGTACAATCAACGGTTACGGTCTGGCCATTTTTTAAAACCTTAGTAGCTTTTCCTGTACCGACAATACAGGGAGTTCCAAGCTCTCTGGAAATTATCGCCGCATGGCAGGTCTTTCCCCCTTCGTCGGTAACAATAGCTGAAGCTATGCCCATAATAGTTGTCCAATCGGGGTCGGTCATTTTTGTTACTAAAATCTCTCCTTTTTTAAAATATTTAATTCCTGAAACGTCTTCAATTATATGAATTTTACCTTCGCCAATTTTCTCACCCACGGCAACACCAGTTAAAATCGGATTCTTTTTAGTTCCAATTTTATATTCTTCGTAAATCCTGCCTGTTTTTGGGGCATGAACCGTTTCCGGCCTTGACTGGACAATAAAAAGCTTCCCCGTCTTTCCGTCTTTTGCCCATTCTAAATCCTGAGGAGTCCATTTCTTAAATTTCTCTGAATAATGTTCCTCAATAATCAACGCCCATTTAGCCAGGGTTAGAATTTCATCATCCCTTAAAGAAAACTGAAGTTGCTTATTTGTCGGCACCTTTTCTTCTTTTATTCCTCCCTCTCTGCTATAAACATATTTTACAGTTTTTCTCCCGAGGTCTTTCCTAATAATTGGCCTATAAAGCTTGCCCTGGGGAGCGGAGCGACGAAGGGTTAGTTTAAATACATAAAATTCATCAGGAGTAATTCTTCCCTTTACAATCATTTCTCCGATTCCCCAAATTGAATTAATCAAAACAATATTAGGAAAACCTGTTTCGGTATCCAAGGTAAACATTATCCCCGAAGAAGCTAAGTCAGACCTTACCATTCTTATAATTCCAACCGAAAGACCAAATTTTAACTGGTCAACTTTTTTTTCATAACGGTAAGCAATGGCGCGGTCGCTAAAAGTTGAAGCTATACATTTTCTTATCGCTTTAAGCAACTCTCCTTCTCCCCTTACGTTTAAATATGTTTCAAACTGACCGGCGAAAGAAGCATTGGGCATGTCTTCACAAACGCCGGATGTTCTAACAGCTACATCAAGATTTTCTCCATATTTTTTTTCTAATTTTTGGTAGGCCTCTATAATTTCTTTTTTTAATTGTTCGGGAAATTCACCTTTCAAAATAAACTGACGCGACTTTTTTCCTGTTTCTTGAAGACTTCTTATGCTTTTTGGGTTAAATTTTCTAAAAATTTCCTTTAATTCTTTATCAATTTTGTTTGCTTTTAAAAATTTCCAATATGCATTAGTGGTAAAGGCAAAACCGTCAGGAATATTAATTCCTTTTTTAGAAAGCTCGTTATACATTTCTCCTAAAGAAGCATTCTTCCCTCCAATTAAAGGGACGTCCTCAAACTTAATTTCTTCTAACCACAAAATAAATTTTTGAGATTTTTTTTGCATATCATTTATTACATTTAGGGCAAATAACGGATAATATAAAATATTTCTCACCTTTTGAGAGGTCTCTTATTAAACACAACAAAAGACCGGAGCCGCATTTGGGACATTTAAAATCATAACTATAACCTAAGTCAGTAATCAATTTTTCGGCATCATAAAAGTCTTTCATAATAGATATACGGTAAGATTTTTGTTCTCCTAAGGCAATTTTTACTCTTCGAATTACTTCAGCCGGGGAAACGCTGGCAGCTGTAATAAAGTCATTGGCTTCCAATTCCATTGCTTTTCCCCTATCCTCTTTTTTTTCAAATTGAGCAAAAATAATTACTGGGATTTTTTCGGTTGAAGTTTTTTCTTTGAGAGTTTTTAATAATTCAAATCCTCCTATTTCAGAAAGACCAACGTCAGCTAAGATTATATCCGGTTTTTCTTCCTTAGACAAAACCAGAACCTCTTTCCCCTTTTTTGTCTTTAAGACCTCAAAATTTTCTCTCTTAAAAACCTCTGAATAGGTTTCTCTTATAAAGTCATTGTTAATTGCAATTAGAATTTTTTTCATCAAATTTTACGGGCTATCACTAATTATTCATCTGTTTTACCGTATTAAGGAATTTATAGCCCGAGCCGCCCTTTTAAGATCCGGGTAATTCGGGATGTTATTTTTTTCAAGTAATTCTATTCCCGGTTGAGTAAGTTTTCCTCCAAGAAACGAACAGATTATTGGTTTATGAGGCCATTTTTTTTGAGCCTCTATAATTATTTTACTATTTTTTTCTGTTTCTGTCATGACCTGCAAAGTCTGGATTACCAGCAAGCCGTGAATATTTTTTTGTCCCAGTAAACTTTCAACTGCTACTTTATAACGGTCAGATAAAGCATCGCCGATTATATCCAGAGGATTTCTTTCTGAAAAAGTGGGGTGCATTTTTTGGGATTTTTCTAATTTCCGGACGGTTTCCGGAGCCAACTTCGGTAGATTAACTCTAAATTGCTCACAATAATCAGCTACTAACACCGCGCATCCTCCACCGTTGCTTACAACCCCTATTCCATTTTTGCATTTCGGTTGCCAAGCCAAGACCTTGGCTATGTCAAAAAGCTCTTCAATTGTATCTACCTCAATTATACCAGATTGTTTAAAAGCAGCCGAATAAATTTCAGCAGAGCCAGCCAAAGATGCAGTATGGGTCAAAACAGCCTCCATTCCTTTTTTGGTTTTTCCGGCCTTTATAGCTACAATCGGTTTTATTTTTAAAACTTCTTTGGCTATCTGCATAAATCTTCTTCCCTGTTTTATTCCCTCAAGATAAATAGCAATGGCTTTGGTTTTTTTATCGTATTTCAACCATTCAAGAAAATCAGAAAGAGTTAAATCCGCCTCATTACCGTAAGAAATGATTACTGAAAAACCGTAATTTTCAGCTACAGCTGAATCAATTACCGAATCGATTAAAGCTCCTGACTGAGAGAGAAAAGCAACGCCTCCTTTAGGAGGTAATGTAGAAGCGAAAGAAGCATTAAAGCCCAAAGAAGGCCGAATGATTCCTAAAACATTTGGTCCAATCAAGGGTATTTTTGCTTTTTTTACCATTTCACTAATTTTGTTTTGGAGAACCTTACCCTTTTTTCCGCTTTCGGCAAATCCAGCTGAAATAATAACTACCCCTCCTACTTTTTTTTCGCAGCATTCTTTGGTTACCCGAAGGACAATTGAAGCAGGAACAGCAATTAACGCAAGGTCAACAGGTCCTTTGACCGATTTTACAGACGGCAAACATTTTATTCCCAAAACTTGTTTTCTATTAGGATTGATAGCGAATATTTTTCTTTTCTTTTTACTCTCTAAAAGATTTTTCATCAGTCCCCAACCGACTGATTTTATCTCAGACGAAGCACCAATTACAGCTATATTTTTGGGATTAAAAATCTTTTTAAGTTTTTTTATTTTTGAATTCATACTAAAAAACGAGCATCAACAACTAATGCCTGTCTCTCGTTTGCAATAATAGGATTAAAATCAATTTCTTTTATTTTTTCTTCAGCCATAGAAAGTTCTGAGAGGGAAACTATAATATCTGTAATTTTTTTAATATCAGATGGCTTTTGGCCTCTAACACCATCTAAAATTTTATAACCTTTTATTTCCTTTATCATCTTTAACGCTTCTGCTTTTCCAACAGGAGTAATTCGAAAACTGACATCTTTTAAAACTTCAACAAAAATTCCCCCAAGGCCCGCCATTAACACAGACCCGAATTGTAAATCTCTTTTCATTCCCAAAACTATTTCATTTCCAAAAATCATTTTTTGAATCAGCACTCCTTCAATGTTTACCTGTATCTTTTTAAATGACTCCGAAGCATCATCCCATGCATGTTTTAATTCTTCCTCGTTTTTAATATCTGTTTTTACAGCACCGATATCAGTTTTATGCAAAATCACGGTAGAAGAAACCTTTAAAACCACAGGGTATCCAATCTTTTTTGCAGTATTTATAGCTTCTTTTTTTGATTTTACAAGCTCAGTTTTACAAAATGAAATCTTGTATTTTAAAAGCAGTTTTCTTGTTTCTTTAAAATTTAATGCCTCCATGTTTTTATCTTAATTCAAGATTATATATCTATATTCTTAGTGAATTAAGGTTCTCGCCAAAAGTGAAGTTCTCATTATATTATACCCTTTTTCCAAAAAACAAAAAAGGGCAAAAGCCCCATTTTTAAAGCGTCACGTTAAACATTTTATAATTACAACTTCTTCCATACGTATTCGGCGAATTCGGCTAAGCGACAGGAGTAACCATATTCATTATCATACCAACCAAGAACTTTGATTAAATTGCCTTTAACTATTGTTTTTTCAAGGTCAACAATGGCTGAATAAGTATCGCCGATGTAATCAGTGGAAACTAAAAGTTCTTCTTCTGCTCTCAAAATTCCCTGAAATTTTTGGCTTTCAGCTGCTTTTTTGAAAGCATTATTTACTTTTTCCACCGAAGTTATTTTTTCCACCTCAACCACTAAATCCAAAATTGAAACTGTCGGAGTGGGAACCC
>Ga0268278_1000170_pt1 | contig 49863 bp, 57 predicted proteins | sample saktaG_3_FD_190135 | JGI IMG/M metagenome (GOLD analysis project Ga0268278, IMG submission 190135) | Saline water microbial communities from Sakinaw Lake, British Columbia, Canada - sak_2010_1_5_55m | ecosystem: Environmental > Aquatic > Non-marine Saline and Alkaline > Saline ...
CTTTTCTTCGTGACAGATCCAGATGAAGATAAACCGTTGTGGATTGCATATCTTCATGACCTAAACGATTTTTGATATCAGAGATTGAATCTCCGAAAGAGAGCATCCTGACAGCACAGGAGTGACGAAGGCTGTGGGCGGGACTGATATCCTTGAGGCGTTTGGAACCCAAAGTCTTTGAGAGATACTTTTTGCAGATTCGATAAATGCCATGCCGTGTAAATTCTTCCCCCCGTTGATTGATAAACAAACGGCGCCGATATAGCGGCTTAGGAGTTGTGCGGTACTTGGCAATATACAATTCGATGAGACTGACGGTTTTAGGATCAATGTTTATTAATCGGTATCGGTTTCCTTTTCCCATGATGGCAAGTGTTTTATTCTGGGTATCAAGGTAGTCTGCATTAAGCGTTGCTGCTTCACTGGCCCTGGCGCCTGAGTCGTATAGGAGGTGCAATAGTGTGTAGTCACGCAAGCCTTCGCTTTTTTTAAGGTCAACGGATTCATAGACCTTGAGGATTTCATCGGGATACAGAAAACCGATGAGTTGTCTCTGTGAGCGTTTTTGAGGGATATCAAGTATCCTTTCTGCAAGTTTTCTTTTTTCCGGATACATAAATCGAATCATCCTGGCTAAGGATTTGATTGATGCCAGGCGCTGGTTTCTTGTTTTTGCAGAGTTTTTACGTTCCGATTCAAGGTAATCCAGAAAGTCCAGGATTAACTCAGATGTCAGGTGCTCAACCGCAAGAGACGCGATTTTTATGGAACGATAGTTTGCCGCAAAGGGGAGAAAAAGCCCAAACGTATCCCGGTATGCCTTGATGGTATTTTGGCTTACCCCTTTTATATGGGGAAGGTATTTCTCAAAGAACTGATGAATACAGGTTGACAGCTTCATGTAACTTCCTGTTGAGACTTTACAAAATCGATCAGCCCGGCCCGGTGCTTGGCATCCGACACCTTGAGATATGCCCCGGTATATCGATATTTCAGATGTCCCATGTAAGCGGCAAGGACAGGTAAGGCATGCTGTGGGGATTTCCCTCGCTCCTTTACCTGCTTTAAAGTGTTTATGGCAAAGGAGTGACGAAGGCTGTGAGGCGTCGGTGACCCGAAGACCATGGTACCGATCGTCCATTTAGGGTTGTTAATATCTATATCTTTTACTGCCTGGTGAAAGGTCGAACGTATTTTATTGTCTGTCAATGCCCTTTGCTTTCGTCCGGCCAGGAAGTAAGGGTTTTGATCATCGGGGCACAGGGCTTTTCGCACCGCCAGGTAATTTTCGATCTCTGGCAGTACATCTTTGGGAACGGGGACTAATCGATCCTTTCTGAACTTGGTCTTCTCGATATAGATGGTGCCGTCATCGGAGCGGTATTGATGCCGCAACAGCCGGATAGGTTCTGAGATTCTCATCCCGCATCGTGCCAGAAGGACAATGGCCAGGTAGAGTGCCATATCCCTCAAAAAGTGTTTTTGGCCTTTTCGTATCCGTTTGCACGCAGCCGTAAGCAATCGGTCGGTCTCTTCCGGCGAGAAAACAAAGGGGATAAAAGATCTGCCTTGCAGTGGTGGAACGTCCCGCAGGGGATTTTCCGCATAGTATCCCTTACGAATCAGATATTGGAAAAATATGCGGGTTGCAGAGAGGACCATGTTGACGGTTTGCTGTTCAACTTTGAGATTTGCCCTGAGTTCAAGAAAGAATGATGGTTGCAATAATATCTGTTGGTCAACTTTCCGCGATTTCAAGTACCGGTCAAAGATTTTAAGCCATGATATTGAAGGGTTCTTTGAATACCCGAGACTTTGACGGTAAGCCATGTATTCCTCCAGCTGTGGGGCCAGAAAGCTCTCAAAGGGTTTCGTCAAAGAGCACCTCCCGCATGAGCTGTGTATGTATGTGAAGATACCTGTCGGTGGATTCGATTGTGTCGTGCCCCATCATCTCTTTGATTTCATAGACCGATACGCCCGCTTCCAGGAGATTCTGTGCATGGGTATGCCTAAGCCAATAGGCCGATCCGGGAATCCCCGCCTTTTTCATGCATCTTCCAATGTGACCAACAATGGTTCCCGAATATGAGGGCCCATATGGTCTGTGAAAGCTCAGAAAAAGTGTGCGGCATTTACTTGCGGGACGGGCGTCAACTATATATGCAGCAATGGCCTTGATAGTATTTTCGGGAACAGGAAGCGTCATCGAATGATTGTTTTTTCTGTTCCTGACAGTCAACTCACCCTTGCTGAAGGAGATATCATCCAGGGTGATCCTGCTTATTTCCACGGGTCTGAGCCCCATAGTATACGCCAGGTGAACCATGGCATAGGTTCTAATATCCCGCCGGGAAGAGAGATTTAAACTGGCAAAGAGTTTTTGCACTTCACGGGGTCTCAAAAACCTGGGTGGCTTTCCCTTGGCATATATACGTCTTCCCACCACCATGGGGGCAAGATCTCTGCAAATAATTCTGCGTTCACGATACAGATAACGCAGGAAACCCCGGATCATGGAACGGTAAGATCTCTGAGTTGCCGGCGCAAGGTTTTCAAAAAACTCTGCCAGAAAGGCATCGACCCGTTCAATTTCAAGTGAAGGAAGATCGATTTTATGTTTTCCCAGATAATCATGAAAAGAAACAAGTACACCCCTGGTAGCTTTGATAAGCCGGCATGGAACCTGTCTGCTCTTTTCATAATAGTCCAGATATTCATCATAGATCTCCGGCAGATCGAGCTGATATTTCGGTTTTCGTAAGGTTTCCCGAATGACCTTATCCATCATGTTCGACTCCCCGAAGTGACTGTCTGATAATCTGTGCAATGACCACAGGATCTTCCTGATCGGAATCGTTGTCAGGTTTTGACGTCGAAACCTTTGCTGAACCCATCTTCGGTTTTGCCGGCAGGTCAAGTACCTGGAAGACTGTGCCGTCAAAGGCGACGATGTCCTTGTCCATAAGGCCGTTTCTGGCTTCGATGTACTGATCAAGGGTAAGCTGGAGTAACGAACAGATGGAATCATAGGCATAGTATGAAAGGCCGTAACGATCGGAGACCAGGATGAGAAACAGATACAAAAGGAGTTCTTTCTGATTGAGAGAAGCCAGAAAGCCATCGGTGAGAAAACGGTGGGGAATAAAACTGAAACCTCCGTTAATTTGTCTTACCCGGTGAGGATTGAGTATCCTTTTTCGTATCATGGCCAACCCCTTCTCTTTATGATGTACGGGTATACACAAAAGTCCCGTTTAAAGTCGATCACATCTTAAAAACTCCATGGTGGGTAGTTGCTCCGATTGTCTTATATTTACAACAAGTTGCCCTCTTAACGCCTCTTAAAAACGCCTGAAGAGTAGTTGCGCCAAATACTCAGTAATTATAAGGTGTTGAAGGCCTATCACTTCTTTAACATACTGAAGGGGTAGTCCTGACTTTAAACGGCTCTTTGGTAACACGGAAAGGGTACTTTTGGACTGGCAAGTGCCTGAATCTTTGTCACCTTGATCCCCGGCATCGAGCTTCTTCTGCAGGTAGTTGGTCCTGAAATAATCGGGATTGTTTTTGTTCCATTCTGCACATTTTCTCCTGTGCCATTCCCTTTTGCATTGATCATCGCCACAGGTCATCTGACGATCCTTGAGCCTTGCATTGGGCATAAACCAGCGACGACAAACTCGACATGGACGCTTCCTGTAGATCGGCGCTTTCTGCATCGTTTTCTCTCCTTTGTCTCAAGATGAGAAAACGACTCTAAAGCAATCTTAGCTTGGAAAATAGATCAAAGGAGGAAAAAGAATGAAAGGAATTATATGGATTTCTTAAACCATGGATTGATATGAATTAAATGAACTATATCTGGTAACATAACTATACTGACAACATAACTTTGTTATATCCAAAATTTACCGTTATGAATAACATGCCGGAGGCAGGCATGAGTTAGTAGTGAATGACGTGTTGACCAAAACGTTGACCAGGGGAATATTGAAAATAAAAAGGGTTAGCCGCTGTTCGGCTAACCCTTTGCTTTTTTATGGTGCCGAAGCCCGGACTTGAACCGGGACGGGTTGTGCCCACTACCCCCTCAAGATAGCGTGTCTACCAAATTCCACCACTTCGGCATGAATTAAAGGCTATTTATTTTTTGCCTCTTTGTCAATATAAAAAAGAGGCTGTCTAATTCTTTTTTCTCTTGCAGGGTCTTTTGGGTTATTCGGCTTTCTTGTCTCCCGCTTCAGGTGTCGGGGTCCCCGCTTGAGAGGCCGTATTTCCACCGCTTTGATCTACGGGTATCGTTTGCTCCACTGCCGGTATCGGAGAGGTTTCGATGATTGAACTGGTTTTATGCACTGCGAAGTAGGCAAGCCATAAAGATGTAATCATGAAAACTGTTGCAATAACGGAGGTCATTTTCCCGAGGAATGTCGCTGGACCACTACTTCCGAAAACCGTTTGGCTTGAACCGCCGAAGGCGGCTCCCATATCGGAACCCTTTCCCGTCTGTAAGAGGACGATGAGGATCAATAGTATACACATCGTTATGTGAAGGACACTTATTAAAACATGCAATTCTTTCCATCTCCTTGAGTTGATTTTTTAAAAATTTATTATGTTTGCGAACGATTCGAAATCAAGGCTCGCTCCGCCGACGAGGGCGCCGTTTATGTTCGGTTGATTCATGAGGCCGCCGATATTTTCCTGATTGACGCTTCCTCCATAAATGATCCGTATATCGGCACCGGCATTTTCCCCAAAAAGATCAGCAATCATTTCGCGGATGTATCGGTGTGCCTCTTCTGCCTGTTCATCCGTTGCGGTCTTGCCTGTGCCGATTGCCCAGATCGGTTCGTAAGCAATTACGATTCGCCTTATATCATCGGATAGAATATTATTCAATCCTTTACGTATCTGTCGTCTTATCACGTCAAAGGTCTTTTGTGAACTCCTTTCACCCAGGGTTTCTCCTATACAGAATATAGGTTTCAGGCCGAATTTCAATGCTGTTTTTATCTTTTTGTTTATATCGCTGTTTTTTTCGCCGAAAAGGGTTCGTCGTTCCGAATGACCCAGGATAACGTAATGACAACCCGCATCGACAAGCATTCCGGCAGAAACTTCTCCAGTGAAGGCGCCTTTTTCATCCCAGTGCATATTTTGTGCTGAGAGGTGTACTGGTGATTTCTTTAATTCCTCTGCTACGGGATACAGCGCGGTATAGGACGGAGCAATGATGATATCCCTGTCGTTCACTTCAGCAAACTCGGCTGATAATTGCTTCGCAAAATAAACGGATTCACTAACCGTCTTATGCATTTTCCAGTTTGCTGCAATGAAGGGCTTTATCATATGATTACCTTCTTATTTTATTTCCAATGTAGACAGCAAGATCTACCATTCTGCAGGCATAACCACTTTCATTATCATACCAGGAAAAGACCTTGATAAAGTTTCCGTCAATGACTCTGGTTAAGGGTGCATCAACGATAGATGAATGGGGATCACTGGTAAAATCCACAGAGACCAGTTCTTCTTCACAAAAAGCCATGATTCCCTTTAATTTTCCTTCAGCAGCGGCTTTCAGTGCCCAGTTGACCTCATTTACTGTTACATCGCGTTCTACTTCGACGACCAGATCGACAAGGGAAACATTTGGTGTCGGAACTCTCAGGGCCAGACCATCCAGTTTTCCTTTGAGATCGGGAATAACTTCGGTAACGGCCCTTGCCGCCCCCGTTGATGTAGGTATGATCGACATGGCAGCTGCCCTGCCCCTTCTCAGATCACTGTGAGAACCATCCAGCAGTCTCTGATCCATTGTATAGGAGTGAACCGTTGTCATAAGGCCTTTGGCAATAGAGAAGTTGTCATGGATAACTTTGACTACAGGAGCCAGGCAATTGGTAGTACAGGATGCGTTGGATATGATATGGTGTTTCTCCGGATCATAAGATTCTTCATTAACACCCAGGACGAAGGTACCGTCAACACCTTTGCCGGGAGCTGCTATAATTACTTTTTCGGCACCAGCCTCAAGATGTGGAGTACATTGGTCACGTTTCCTGAATTTACCCGTTGATTCCATAACGATGTCGACACCGAGGTCTTTCCAGGGGAGTTTTGACAGGTCGCCGGTTTCATTGGTTACTCTGATTTCTTTCCCGTTAACAATGAGGGCATTTTTATCGTATTTGACATCAGCATTAATTTTCCCATGGACTGAATCGTATTTTAAGAGATGGCAGAGTGTCTCCGTCGATGCCCTCGTATTGACAGCGGCGATTTCAATATCATTTCTTCCGAGACATGCCCTGATTATATATCTGCCTACTCTGCCGAAGCCGTTAATGGCAATTTTGATACTCATTGCGTACCTCCACTAATATGTTGAAATATTTAGTTATTTTGCCAGCCCACTATTGGATAGGCTGAGGTAGTTATTGAAAACTTTCATGTTATGTCTGGATGACAGGATATTAGCTACCTGAAAACGGCAAGTCAACATCTTTTTGTTTAACCTCTCAAAAAGGTATGTGTCCATGTTCGAGTTGTGAAGAAGCAAAAAATATCAATCACTTCTTGACAGAAAGATCGATAGTTAATAGAATTACCTGATATGAAATTTATAATAACGAAAGACACGTTATTCGTTGCTTGTCAATTGAATAGATGATGAGTCGATTTGCTCGGACAGTATTTTGGGGGATTTTGGTTTTTTTTCTCATCCTTTCGTTTTCCGAGAAGGGATGGGGTGGCAAAATGAATAAAGATACGAGGAAATCAATTATTGCAGGATCCTGGTATCCCGGGGATCCGTCAATATTGAAGTCGGATATAGAGAGTTTTCTTGCCAGTGTTCCCATAGGCAGTGTGGATGGTAAGGTTATTGCCATTGTATCGCCTCATGCCGGATATATGTATTCCGGACAGGTTGCTGCTTACTCATACAATCTGATAGCGGGAAAAACATTCGATTCGATAATTGTCATAGGACCAAGCCACAGATCTTGTTTTAGCGGAGCTTCTATCTATAACAAAGGGGGATATGAGACCCCCTTAGGCGTTGTTCCCGTTAATGTTGAGCTTGCCAATGAAATCATCGCTCAAAGCGATATAACATCATTCGTTCCTGCTGCCCATTCCCAGGAGCATTCAGTTGAAATTCAACTCCCCTTTTTACAGGTGATTTTTGATACATTCAATTTTGTTCCTGTTGTTATGGGTACCCAGGATAAAAAGACCTGCGAGGATTTGTCTGACGCGATCGCCAAGGCTGTTAAAGGTAAAAAAGTCATGATCGTGGCGAGTTCTGACCTTTCTCATTTTCATGGATATGAACAGGCTGTTTCGATGGATTCAGTGGTGTTGGGCCATATGGAAAAAATGGACTGGGAAGGGCTTTTGGCGGATTTGGAGAGGGGTAAGTGTGAGGCCTGCGGCGGAGGTCCTGTTGCAGTGACAATGCTGGTTGCAAAAAAGCTCGGAGCCGATGGCGCTAAAATACTGAACTATGCAAATTCGGGAGATATAACAGGAGATCGACGGGGGGTCGTCGGTTATGCATCTGCCGTTTTTTATAAAGTAAATCGCCGGGATGCTTCAGATAAGAAAAAACAGGCAGGTATAGAATCAGGGTTCAGTGAAAAGGATAAGGACAGTCTCCTTGAAATTGCAAGAAAGAGTATAGAATGCAGATTAGCCGGGAAAGATATTCCTGAATTTTCCACGGTATCAGGTATTTTGAAGGAGAAGAGAGGGGCTTTTGTTACACTGAAGAAGCATGGTCAGTTACGGGGATGCATAGGATCATTCGATGCAAAAGGGTCTCTTTGTGAAACGATAGAAGAAATGGCCCGGTCAGCGGCCTTTAATGATCCGAGGTTTCCACCCGTGACCGAGGAGGAACTGGATGACATAACAATTGAAATATCAGCACTAACACCCCTGAAAAAGATAAAAAACAGTGACGAGATTGAAGTAGGTAAACATGGAATTTATATTGTCAGGGGACGTTATCGGGGGGTTCTGCTCCCACAGGTAGCCACAGATTATAATTGGGATAAGGTTACCTTTTTAGAGGAGACATGTCACAAGGCAGGTCTCCCTGCTAATGCATGGAAAGAAAAAGATACGGAGATATATATTTTTTCTGCAGATATCTTTGGTGAAGATGAATGAAAGTTTTCCTGGAATTAAATGAAAAAAGAGCTTGACAAAAAATATTTTTTGAGATTAAACCGTTCAATTCGGTTGTTGAAGGTATTTGAACCGTGTAAAATTTAATTAAAGACGGAATGTTTGAGCTAATAATGCTGGCGTAGCTCAACAGGTAGAGCAGCTGATTTGTAATCAGCAGGTTGCGGGTTCGAGTCCCATCGCCAGCTCCAGGTTGTTGTGTGGTAAATTTGTGGAGGGGTTCCCGAGTGGTCAAAGGGAGCAGACTGTAAATCTGCCGGCGGAGCCTACGGAGGTTCAAATCCTCCCCCCTCCACCATTTTGTTTTGTTTACGAAGCGGGAGTAGCTCAGTGGCTAGAGCATCAGCCTTCCAAGCTGAGGGTCGCGGGTTCGAATCCCGTTTCCCGCTCCATATTTATTAATCAGTCGAAACCTGACAAAGCACTTGTTTGCGTGAGGGCGAGATCAGGATTTCAGGATTTATTGGCCCACGTAGCTCAGTCGGTAGAGCACATCCTTGGTAAGGATGAGGTCACCAGTTCAATCCTGGTCGTGGGCTCCATTTCAACGAGAGTAGGCTTAGAATGAGAAATATAATCACCCTTGCGTGTAGTGAGTGTAAGCGGAGGAACTACACAACAACAAAAAATAAAAGGACCATGCAAAGTCGTCTTGAAATGAAAAAGTATTGTCGGTTTTGTCGGGCCCACACGCTTCACAAAGAAACGAAATAATCTTATTCTCATAGGGTAATAATTTTGTTTGGAACAGGCCAGTAGCTCTAATTGGATAGAGCGCCGGACTCCAAATCCGGATGCTGGGGGTTCAAGTCCCTCCTGGCCTGCCATTTTATTTTTCTCAGTGTTGCGATATGGAATGATTGGATGGAAAAGATAAAAGCAGTTGCATTGAAGGTGACTCAGTTTTTGAGGGAATCGCGGGGAGAACTCAGGAAAGTAACATGGCCGACACCGAAAGAAGCTCTCTCGTCAACATCAGTTGTTATTGTCGTTGTTATCATTATATCCATATTTCTGGGAATTGTGGATCTTGGTTTAACTAAAATAATAAGATTGGTTTTAGGTTAAAACATATGGCTTTTAGGTGGTACGTTATTCATACCTATTCCGGTTTCGAAAATAAAGTAAAGCTTTCCCTGCAGGAGGGGATAGCGGTTGCCGGTATGGAAGAGTACTTTGATGATATTCTTATACCGGAGGAAGACATAGTTGAGCTTGTAAAGGGTGAGAAAAAAACCTCAAAGAGAAAATTCTTCCCCGGCTATGTGCTTGTACGAATGGAGCTGAATGAGGATACCTGGCATATAGTAAAAAATACTCCTAAAGTTACCGGTTTCATAGGAAGTAAAGATAAGGCGTCTCCCATATCGGATGAAGATGTGGAGTCATTAAAAACAAGGATTGATGAGGGAACGCTGAAACCGAAACCAAAATATAAGTTTGAAGCGGGAGATCATGTGAAGATTATAGATGGTCCCTTTACAAATTTTGACGGTGTGGTGGATGAAGTAAAACCGGAAAAGGGTAAATTGAGGGTTATAGTGAGTATTTTTGGCAGATCAACGCCGGTTGAGCTGGATTTCATACAAGTTGTTCAGCATTGATGTGTATAGTCGAAGAAATGTATTGCATTCGCAACAAAAGAAGAGATTAAGGTGATTATACAATGGCAAAAAAAATTATAGCAAGTATTAAGCTTCAAATAAAGGCAGGAAAAGCAACTCCATCGCCGCCGATCGGTCCGGCTTTGGGTCAGCACGGGGTCAATATTATGGAATTTTGCAAGGCATATAATGCCTTAACGCAAAAGCAGGAGGGTACGATTATACCTGTTATAATTACCGTATACGCTGACAGGTCTTTTACCTTTATCACAAAGACTCCACCGACCGCTGTTCTTCTTAAGCAGGCTGCTAAGGTTGCAAAGGGTTCGGGGGATCCCAAGAGGGAAAAGGTAGGAGATGTAACTGCCGCACAGGTCAGGGAGATTGCGGAGTTGAAGTATCAGGATCTCAATGCAATAGATATGGAAGGTGCCATAAAAATTGTAGAGGGAACTGCAAGATCCATGGGAATTGAAATAACCAATTAAATTGAGAGTGGAGTTTTTTACAATGTCAAAAAGGGGAAAAGGATTTCTTGATGCAAGAAAGAATGTTGAATCAGAGAAACGTTATGCATTGAGAGAAGCCGTAGAACTCGTGTTATCGACAACGAGGGCGAAATTCGATGAAACTGTCGATGCGGCCATTCGATTGGGAGTCAATCCGAGGCACGCAGACCAGATGGTAAGAGGGAGTGTTGTTCTCCCTAATGGTCTGGGTAAAACTGTGAGAGTGTTGGCATTTGCAAAAGGTGACAAAGAAAAGGAAGCCCTTGACGCCGGAGCAGATTTCACCGGTTCGGATGACTTGATTGAAAAGATTAAGGGGGGGTGGCTTGACTTTGACAGGGTTATTGCTACTCCGGATATGATGGGAAGCGTTGGAAAACTGGGTAAGATTCTGGGGCCACGGGGGTTAATGCCGAATCCCAAGGTTGGCACTGTAACATTTAATGTAGGGAATGCCGTAAAGGAGGCAAAGGCCGGTAAGGTTGAGTTCAGAGTGGAAAAGGCAGGTATCGTCCACAGTCCGGTAGGGAAGGCTTCTTTCGGGACAGATAAACTATATGAGAATATCCTTGCATTGTTGGAGACCATCATCAAGCTCAAGCCTGCATCCAGTAAGGGAACATATTTAAGATCTATTTCTCTCTCCACCACGATGGGTCCCGGGGTCAAAGCCGATCCTCTGGATGTACGGAATATTTTACGATAAAAAAACTAAAGAGCAGCAAAAGTCCAAGACAGCAGGTACAGGAAGTTTAATCGAGTGTGTTCGGCCTGCCGAGACGGAAGAGTGGCTCATTATTTCTTCCTGTATAGCGGTCTGACTTTCAAAATTACATACTAAAAGTTGTTGGAATTAAAATGTTGAAAGGAGGCTATTGATTTGAATCGAAGCAAAAAGGAACAGATCGTTGCTGAGCTTCAAGAGAAACTTAAAGACGTAAAGTTGGCAATTCTTGCAGATTACAGCGGCATGAATGTCGCAAAGATCACGGAATTGAGGAATGAACTGAGGAAGTCGGATGCAGAGTTTAGGGTAATTAAAAACACGCTCTTTAAAATTGCCTCGAAGGATACTGATTTCAGTTTGTTCGACGAATATCTGAAGGGTCCAGTGGCGTTGGTCATGGATTTTGGGGATGTCGTCAAACCGACAAAAGTGCTGGTTGATTTTGCAAGGAAAAATGAAGAACTGGAACTTAAGGTCGGTGTGATGGATGGCAATTTTCTGACGGGAGAACAGATAAGAACCCTGTCCGAATTACCGAGCAGGGAAGTTCTTCTGGGGAAACTCCTCTCCACGCTGATAGCATCGCAGACTTCGCTTGTAACGGTTTTAAGCGGTGTTTCCAGAAAATTTGTTCAGACTCTTGAAGCGTACCGTATCAAAAAAGAAAAAGAAAACTAGAACATACAGGAAGGAATGAAAAAATGGCAGGAAAAAAAATTACGAAGGAAGACGTTGTAAAATTTATCGAAGAAATGACAGTTCTTGAACTGTCGGAGCTGGTAAAGGAATTGGAGGAGAAGCTGGGTGTTTCAGCTGCCGCCCCCTTTGCCATGGCGGCCGTAGCTGCAGGACCTGCTGAGGCAGCCCAGGTAGAAGAAAAGACTGAATTTGATGTCGTCCTTACAGGGTTTGGAGAACAGAAGATTCAGGTGATTAAAGTCGTGAGAGCCTTGACAGGTTTGGGACTGAAAGAGGCCAAAGACCTTGTCGAGGGTGTGCCGAAAGCGGTTAAGGAAGGTATATCGAAAGACGAGGCCGAAGAAGTGAAGGGAAAACTGGAAGGGGTCGGAGCAACCGTAGAGGTAAAGTAAAATAATAAATTACACCTCGCAATTTATTATGAGTGGTAAAAAAATAAAGGGGTCTTATGGGTAGATATAGAAAAAATTTTGGTCATATTAAACAAATAGTAGAGATACCAAATCTAATTGATATCCAGAAAAATTCCTATGCAAAATTTTTGCAGAAAGATGTTGACCCGCAGAAAAGGGGTGATTTCGGTCTTCAGGGAACTTTCAAAAGTGTAATGCCTATCGTGGACTTCGGTGGAAAATGTTCGCTGGAGTTTGTCAGTTACAACATAGGTAAAGGTCGCTATGACGAGACGGAGTGTATACAAAAGGGAATGACCTATGCGGCTCCGCTGAGAATAGTCGTTAGACTGGTTGTGTTTGATGCTGATCGCAATAGCGGTCAGAAGAGTGTCAGAGACATAAAAGAGCAGGAAATATACTTCGGAGAGATTCCTTTAATGACCGAGAAGGGTACTTTTATCATTAACGGTACTGAAAGGGTCATTGTAAGTCAGCTTCACAGGTCACCCGGAATATTCTTTGATCATGACAAGGGAAAGACCCATTCAAGCGGGAAACTTATATATTCGGCAAGAATTATGCCCATCAGGGGATCCTGGCTTGATATCGAGTTTGATCCCAAGGATATTCTCTACGCCAGGATAGACAGAAGAAGAAAGATGCCTGTCACGATTCTTCTCAAGGCCATGGGATACACAACTGAAGAGCTTCTCAAACATTTTTGCAACATTGAGACGGTTTTTGTCGATGGTAATAAGTTTTATCTTTCCGTTGCTAAATCCCTTGTAGGTGAGAGAGTAGGAGAGGATATACTAGACCCGCAAACCGGCGAAGTTATTATAAAAAAGGGTAGAAAGATCTCCAAGACAACCGTAAAGAAAATGATTGATTCGGAGATAACCCGAATGGATATTAAAGAGGATGACCTTATGGGGAAAGTAATTGCCAGTAACGTTACGGACCCCGAGACAGGTGAAATCCTGTTCAGATGCAATCATGAACTTACTATGGAAGAGATTCAATTGCTTCCTCAAAAAGATATTAAGGAACTTCAATTTGTTCATTTGAGTGAGGACGGGGCAGATTCCTACATCAGAAACACTCTCCTTATGGATAAGATTGAAACAGAGGAAGAGGCTATAATAGAAATATACCGAAGGCTCAGGCCAAGTAATCCGCCTACCCTTGAAACGGCACGAAAATTTTTCAACGGCCTCTTTTTTAGTCCCGATACCTACGATCTTTCCGGTGTCGGAAGAGTTAAGATTAATTATAAACTCCGCTTGGATGTTCCGTCGGAAGTGACAGTTTTGCGCAAGGAAGATATATTAGATGCCGTCGATTATCTCATGAATCTCAAAAATGGCGCGAGTAATTATAATCTTGATGATATCGACCATTTGGGCAACAGGAGAATACGATCGGTTGGGGAGCTCATTGAAAATCAATACAGGATCGGTTTAGTCCGAATGGAGCGCGCCATAAAGGAAAAAATGAGCCTCCTCGATGTGGAAACCATGATGCCTCACGATCTCGTTAATGCCAAGCCTGTTTCTGCAGTCATAAAGGAATTTTTCGGAAGCAGTCAATTGTCCCAGTTTATGGATCAGACCAATCCCCTTTCGGAGATTACCCACAAGAGACGATTGTCCGCTCTCGGACCTGGAGGCCTCACTCGTGAAAGGGCTGGATTTGAAGTACGAGATGTGCATAACACCCATTACGGCCGGATATGTCCCGTAGAAACTCCCGAGGGGCCCAACATTGGTCTGATTGTTTCTCTAAGTGCATATGCACGGGTGAATGATTTCGGCTTTATAGAAACACCATATAGGGTGGTAGAAAAGGGCAGAGTGCTCGATGAGGTTCGTTACCTTTCTGCAACAGAGGAAGAAAATTATATTATAGCCCAGGCAAACACCCCTGTTGATTTAGACGGGAAAATTGCCACTGAAATGGTTACGGCAAGAAAAGGAGGAGACTATATCACCGTTCCGTCGGGAGAAGTAGGCTTGATGGATGTTTCTCCCCGTCAGCTTGTCAGTGTTGCCGCCGGGCTTATTCCCTTTTTGGAACATGATGATGCTAACCGTGCCTTGATGGGCTCCAATATGCAGAGGCAGGCTGTTCCCTTGCTTAAACCCGATGCTCCTTTTGTGGGAACGGGAATGGAAGCAGTGGTTGCCCGGGGTTCTGGTGCAGTTGTTGTAGCGAAAAGGTCCGGTGTTATAGAAGATCTCGATGCCTCAAGAATAGTCATTAAATGTGATGATGACGAAAAAGACGAATTTGATACGGGTGTCGATATATATAACCTGATCAAGTACCAGCGTTCGAATCAGGATACATGCTTTAATCATAAGCCTATTGTCAATAAAGGAGATAGGGTTAATAGTGGTGATATAGTAGCCGATGGTCCTGCTACACATGATGGAGAGCTTGCCCTTGGCAGTAATGTTATGGTCGCATTTATGTCATGGGGCGGATACAATTATGAAGATTCCATATTAATCAGCGAAAGGGTTGTCAAGGAGGATGTTTATACATCCATTCATATTGAAGAATTCGAAACTGCAGCCAGAGACACAAAACTCGGCAAAGAGGAAATAACGAGGGATATTCCTAATGTAGGAGAGGAATCACTCGGTAATCTGGATGAAAGCGGGATTGTTCGAATGGGTGTTTTTGTGAAATCCGGTGATATTTTAGTAGGAAAGATTACCCCGAAAGGCGAGACACAATTATCGCCGGAGGAAAAATTGCTCCGTGCCATATTTGGTGAAAAAGCAGGAGATGTAAGGGATACATCTTTGCGTGTTCCGCCAGGAGTGGAAGGGGTTGTTATCGATGCAAAGATCTTTAACCGCAGGGGCACAGAAAAAGATATCAGATCGCAACAAATAGAGGAGGAAGAAACCCAGAGATTACTTAAAGATCAAGATGATGAAATCAATATTATTACGGAAAGCGTAAAAAAGAAAGCTCTGAATTTGTTAATCGGGAAAACCTCTGTTTCGAGATTATCTGATCCCTACAAAAAGAAAATCTTATTAAAGAAGAACGAAATTATCCCTGAGGATGCGCTGAATAATATTCCGTTTTATCTCTGGAAAGATATCTCATTAGCAGAAGGGGATATTGAGGAGAAATTGAAGAATATATTCACCAATCTCTCTGAGAAAATAGATATAATCAAAGCATCTTTTGAAGAAAAGATGGATAAATTGAAAACAGGAGATGAGCTCCCGCCAGGCGTCATAAAGTTGGTAAGGGTATATATTGCTATAAAGAGAAAGCTTTCAGTTGGTGACAAAATGGCGGGCAGGCACGGCAACAAAGGGGTGTTATCGAGAATATTGCCCGAGGAAGATATGCCGTTCTTCAAGGATGGTACCCCTGTTGATATCGTTTTGAATCCTCTGGGGGTTCCTTCGCGTATGAATGTCGGGCAGATTTTGGAGACTCATCTCGGGTGGGCGGCAAAGGGTCTGGGAGAAAAACTGCAATCTCTTATAGAAAAGCATGAAAGTGACGAATCAGTGAAGAAAGAGTTAAAGGATATCTATTCTTCCCCAGAATTTAACAGCTTTATAGATGAAGCTTCCGGGGAAGATTTGAAAAGGGTTGTCGACAGATTAAAGAAGGGTGTTCCCATGGCCTCGCCGGTCTTTGATGGTGCCGAAGAAAGTGAAATAAAAAATATGCTCAAAATGGCCGATCTTCCGGAAAGTGGGCAAAGTATACTCTTTGACGGCAGGACAGGAGAGCCGTTTGATCAATCGGTAACAGTGGGAATAATTTATATGCTGAAACTTCATCATCTCGTGGATGATAAGATTCATGCCAGGTCAATTGGTCCATATTCTCTCGTTACCCAGCAACCTCTCGGAGGAAAAGCTCAATTTGGTGGTCAGAGACTTGGTGAAATGGAGGTATGGGCCGTTGAAGCCTATGGAGCCGCATATTCATTGCAGGAATTTCTTACCGTTAAGTCCGATGATGTAGCTGGAAGAACAAGGATGTATGAATCCATCGTAAAAGGCGAACATACATTAGACCCTGGATTGCCGGAATCCTTCAATGTGCTGGTTAAGGAGTTACAAGGTCTTGCCATCGATGTGGAATTAGTTGAAGACGCGGCACGGAAAATAAAAAACAGTGATCATTGACCTAAATAATTTAAACAATAAGGGGAGTTGATCCAGTGGAAGATATTTTTAGTTTTTTTGAAAAGCCAAAAGATCCTATAAGATTTAATGCTATTAAGCTGTCTATCGCCTCGCCGGAAAAGATTGTTGCATGGTCGCAGGGAGAGGTGAAAAAACCTGAGACAATAAACTACAGAACCTTCAAGCCGGAGAGGGATGGTCTTTTTTGCGCAAAAATCTTCGGTCCAGTGAAGGATTATGAATGTCTTTGCGGAAGATATAAGAGGATGAAGCACCGGGGAGTGGTTTGTGAAAAATGTGGTGTTGAGGTCATTCAGTCAAGAGTCCGCAGAGAGAGAATGGGACATATAAATTTGGCGTCACCTGTTGCCCATATCTGGTTCCTTAAGAGTCTGCCCAGTCGGATTGGAAATGTATTGGATTTGACCCTGAAGGAACTGGAAAAAGTATTGTATTTTGAGGCATGGATCGTTATGGATCCGAAAAATACTCCTTTTGGAAAGAAGCAAATACTGACCGAGGAAGAGTATCTGGACGCGAAAGAAACATATGGTGAAGATGGTTTTGAAGCCGGAATCGGTGCCGGGGCGATAAGAAAATTCCTTGAGGAAATTGATCTGGAAGGGCTGCATAAAGAACTAAGAAGCGAGTTGCAGGAAGCTACATCTGAAACAAAAAAGAAGAAGCTGGTAAAAAGACTGAAGATTGTTGGAGCGCTGAAAAAATCCGGCAATAGACCTGAATGGATGGTTTTAACCGTTCTTCCCGTTATTCCTCCTGATTTGAGGCCGTTGGTTCCACTGGATGGTGGTCGTTTCGCTACGTCGGATCTCAACGATCTATACAGGAGAGTTATTAACAGAAACAACCGTTTGAAGCGTTTGCAAGAGCTTAGCGCTCCAGAAATCATTATAAGAAATGAAAAAAGGATGCTTCAGGAAGCGGTTGATGTTCTCTTTGATAACGGGCGGCGTGGTAAAGCTATTACAGGTTCCAATAAGAGGCCCTTGCGATCCCTGTCTGATATGCTGAAAGGTAAGCAGGGAAGATTCAGGCAAAACCTTCTCGGCAAAAGAGTGGATTATTCCGGGAGATCTGTCATTACCGTGGGACCCGACCTAAGGCTCCATCAGTGCGGTCTTCCCAAAAAGATGGCACTGGAGCTATTCAAGCCGTTTATTTACAATCGCCTTGAAGAAAAAGGTTATGTTGCTACCGTTAAAAGTGCCAAAAAAATGGTTGAAAAAGAGCCTCCTGAGGTGTGGGATGCACTGGACGAAGTTGTCCGCGAATACCCTATTTTGCTCAACAGAGCGCCAACCCTGCACAGGCTTGGCATTCAAGCCTTTGAGCCTGTGCTTATAGAAGGAAAGGCAATTCAGCTGCACCCCCTTGTCTGTGCAGCATTTAATGCAGATTTTGACGGTGACCAGATGGCTGTTCACGTGCCACTGTCCCTTGAGGCTCAGATAGAAGCCCGGGTTCTTATGATGTCGACAAACAACATTCTCTCGCCAGCCAACGGCAAGCCGATTATTGTGCCCAGTCAGGATATTGTTCTCGGTATATATTATATGACAAGATCAAAAGACTTTGTGAAGGGCGAGGGTATGGTTTTTGCCAATCCTGAAGAGGTTCGAAGTGCGTATGATGCTGGTGAGGTTGAACTTCACGCAAAAATAAAGGTTCGTACTGATGATGGTGTTATAGAGACGACTGTGGGCAGGGTATTGCTTTATGAAATCATTCCTGATGAGATTCCTTTCAGTTTCGTCAATAAGGTCATCAATAAAAAGGAGATGGCCAATCTAATTGATTATAGTTACAGGTCATGCGGAGCCAAAACAACTGTTATATTGGCCGACAGGTTAAAGGATCTCGGTTTTGAATATGCTACCAGGTCAGGCCTGTCTATTTCCATCGATAATATGATTATTCCTGCCGGCAAAAAGGAAATTGTCTCCAAGGCGAATCTTGATGTTGTGGAAATCCAGAAACAATATATGGATGGATTGATCACCGACGGTGAGCGTTACAATAAAGTTATTGATATATGGGCACAGGCGACTGAAAAAGTTGCCGATGAGATGCTCAGGGATATTGCTACAGAAGAATCAGGAACTCCCGATAATAAGCTCAGTGTCGAAAGTTTTAACCCTGTTTACATGATGGCCGATTCGGGTGCGAGGGGAAGCGCAGCCCAGATAAGACAGCTTGCAGGAATGAGGGGATTAATGGCAAAACCGACCGGTGAGATCATTGAAACACCTATTACGGCTAACTTCAGGGAAGGGCTGACGGTTCTTCAGTACTTCATTTCCACTCATGGTGCAAGAAAAGGTCTTGCTGATACGGCATTGAAAACAGCAAATTCCGGATATCTTACAAGGAGACTTGTCGATGTGGCTCAGGATTGTATCATCAGGGAGGTGGATTGTGGCACTATTGATGGAATCTATGTCTCCGCTCTTGTCGAAGGTGGTGAGATCATAGAGACGGCAGGTGAACGTGTCCTCGGGAGGGTTGCCCTTGAAGACATCCAGGATCCTTTTACCGGTGAAGTCCTGGTTGGCGCAAATCAGGAAATTGATGAAGTCTTTGCGGAGAAAATGGATAGGGCAGGTTTGGAAAGAGTTTTGATACGATCTGCTCTGACCTGTAAATCGAAGTATGGTGTCTGTGCCAAGTGTTACGGGAGAGATCTGGCTCATGGTCACCTGGTAAATATAGGTGAAGCAGTTGGTATCATTGCGGCTCAGTCCATAGGCGAGCCTGGAACACAGCTAACCATGAGGACTTTTCATATCGGTGGTACCGCAAAGTTTGATGAACACTCTACGCTGGAAGCACGGCATGAGGGTATAGTGAAATTTGTCAATCTTAATTTAGCAAAGAAGCAAGAAGATGATCTTGTGGTTATGAGTAGAAACGGAGAGGTTCATGTCCTTGATGAGGAAGGAAGAAGCCGTGGAAAATATCCTGTTCCCTACGGAGCACATCTTAAATTTCAGGAAGGCAAAGAGATAAAGAGAGGGGAGAGGATTGCAGAATGGGATCCTTTCTCAATACCTATCCTCGCAGAAGTCGAAGGGACTATTAAGTTTGGAGATATTATTGAAGGAAAGACCATGCAGGAACTGGTCGATGAAACAACCGGTCTTTCCAGAAAGGTTATAGTTGAGTACAGGGATCTGGATTTGCGTTCCCGTGTTTCTATAAAAGATAAGAGCGGAAAAACGGCCAAAGCACCAGGCACCAATGCTGATGCAAGACATCTGCTGTCGGTAGGAGCGAACCTTGTTGTTGCAGAAGGAGATCCCGTCAAGGCAGGTGATATTATTGCCAAGATACCTCGGGAGACAACAAAAACCAAAGATATCACAGGAGGTCTTCCCAGGGTAGCCGAACTTTTCGAGGCGAGAAAACCCAAGGAATATGCTATTATTGCCGAAATAGATGGGACCGTTTCCTACGGGAAGGATCTAAAGGGGAAAAGGCGGTTAATCCTGACCCCCGAAGTAGGTGAGCCGAAAGAATATCTCATACCCAAGGGTAAACATGTAACTGTCCAGGAAGGTGACAGGGTTATGGCCGGCGAAGCCTTGATGGACGGGGCAAGTAACCCGCACGACATCCTGACTATCAAGGGAGAAAAGGAATTAGCCAAATACCTTGTCGATGAGGTACAGGAAGTTTACAGGTTGCAGGGTGTCAAGATAAATGATAAACATATAGAAATCATTGTGCGTCAGATGCTAAAAAAAGTAAGAGTGGTGGATTCTGGCGACACAACATTACTTGCAGATGAACAGGTTGATAAGATCACGTTCGAAAAAGAAAATGAAAAGATTATAGCCGATGGCGGAAGGCCTGCAATCGGGGCACCGGTTCTCCTTGGGATTACAAAAGCGTCTTTGAGTACTCCCAGCTTCATTTCTGCTGCATCATTTCAGGAAACGACTCGTGTACTGACAGAGGCCGCTATGTCCGGGAAGATCGATTATTTGAGAGGTCTTAAGGAGAATGTTATAATGGGAAGGCTGATCCCGGCGGGAACAGGACTTCCAATGTATAAGAAGCTGGGTATCAAGATTGAAAAAAGTGAAGATTCAATGTCTGAAAATAAACAAATAGTAGAGAAAAGCCTTGACATACAAGTTGTGAATTGATAGACATCTTGAGTTTTTCCTGATACCAATAATAGTCTTGCTTGGAGGGATAATGCCCACAATAAATCAGTTGATTCGTAAGGGTAGAACAAAGATCAAGAAAAAAACTACGACACCCGCTCTTTCAAGCTGTCCCCAGAGGAGGGGTGTATGTGTGAGAGTTTATACTACAACACCGAAGAAGCCGAATTCCGCTTTAAGGAAAGTGGCAAGGGTTCGTCTTACCAGCGGTTACGAGGTGACTTCATATATTCCCGGTATAGGACACAATCTTCAGGAGCACTCTGTTGTCTTGGTAAGAGGAGGCAGGGTAAAGGATCTTCCCGGAGTGCGATATCATATCGTGAGGGGTTCTCTTGATACGATGGGTGTTCAGGACAGGAAGCAGAGCAGGTCAAAATATGGCACCAAAAGGCCGAAGTAGTAAGGGATAATCTTATGCCGAGAAGAAGAGAAATAACAAAGAGAGAAATATTGCCGGATCCGAAATATAATAATATACTTGTGGCAAAGTTTGTCAATAATCTGTTGAAAAAGGGTAAGAAAAGTGTGGCTGATTCCATACTTTACGGGGCCTTTGATATTATAGAACAAAAGACGAAAGAATTACCTGTTGAGATTTTCGAACGGGCTGTCGGTAACGTTAAGCCCGTTGTTGAGGTAAAGTCAAGGAGAGTAGGTGGTTCTACTTATCAGGTGCCGACGGAGGTATCACCCACGCGAAGGGTTGCCCTGGCAATCAGATGGTTGATAAGCAGTGCGGGGAATCGTTCCGAAAAAACTATGCGAGAGAAGTTAGCTGCCGAGTTGCTTGATGCGGCTAACAATAGAGGGACCGCAGTTAAAAAGAGAGAAGATACGCATAAAATGGCTGAGGCGAATAAGGCCTTTGCCCATTACAGGTTTTAATTCGGTTACCGCATTTTCTAAATTACAGCTCCGTATCGGAAGATCTGGTAAGGAGAATTATTGAAAAAATGCATTCAAGAAAATGTTAATAAAGAATAATATTAAAAAAACCAATCAACCATTTTTTACTTAAAGGAGGTAATTGAAAAATGGCTAAGAAAAAGTTTGAGAGAACTAAGCCGCACCTGAATGTCGGAACGATTGGGCATGTGGATCACGGTAAGACAACATTGACCTCTGCAATAACAAAACACTTAGCGAAGAAGGGGTTGGCCGACTTTATGGCCTTTGATGCTATCGATAACGCTCCGGAAGAGAAGGAAAGGGGCGTTACGATTAATATTGCCCATGTCGAATATCAGACGGAAAAAAGGCATTATGCCCATGTCGATTGTCCGGGGCATGCTGACTATATCAAGAATATGATCTCGGGAGCCGCCCATATGGATGGTACGGTTCTGGTGGTGGCTGCATCGGATGGCCCTATGCCCCAGACGAGGGAGCACATTCTCCTGGCAAGACAGGTTCAGGTTCCTTATGTTGTTGTTTATTTAAACAAGGTTGATTTGGTTGATGATCCGGAATTGCTCGATCTCGTTGAACTTGAGGTAAGGGAGCTCTTGACTGAGTATGAATTTCCCGGTGATGACATTCCAGTTATCAGGGGATCGGCACTGAAGGCTCTGGAGAGCGAAGATTCCGATTCTGAGGATGTCAAGAGTATCTGGGAGTTGTTGGATGCCATTGATAATTACATTCCTGAACCTGAACGTGATCTGGATAAGCCGTTCCTTATGCCCGTTGGTGACGTGTTCAGCATTTCCGGTCGTGGTACCGTTGTTACCGGAAAAGTGGATCGAGGCATCATAAAAACTGGAGAAGACGTGGAGATCGTCGGTATCAGGCCTACGTTTAAAACGGTCTGCACCGGTGTGGAAATGTTCCGCAAAACCCTCGATGAAGGGAGAGCAGGTGAAGATATTGGTGTGCTTCTCAGGGGTATAAAGCGGGATGAGGTAGAGAGGGGCCAGGTTGTGGCAAAACCGGGAACGATTAATCCTCACACAAAGTTCAAGGCACAGGTTTACGTCCTGACGAAAGAAGAAGGTGGAAGGCATACGCCCTTCTTCTCCGGTTACCGTCCCCAGTTCTATTTCAGGACGACAGATGTTACCGGTGTTGCTACACTGCCCGAGGGAGTAGAGATGGTCATGCCTGGTGATAATGTAGAGATGGAAGTCCAGTTAATAACACCTATAGCGATGGAAGAGCAGCTCAGATTTGCTATTCGTGAAGGTGGCAGAACGGTCGGCGCCGGTGTTGTGAGTGAAATTATAGAGTAGCTACTTAGAAGGATATATGGAAAATCAAAAAATCAGAATACGTCTCAAGGCGTATGATCACAAGTTGCTGGATAGATCTGCGCAGGATATTGTTGAAACTGCGAGGAGGACCGGTGCCCGCGTGGCAGGGCCAGTACCTCTTCCGACTAAAATAAATAAGTACTGTGTGAACAGGTCACCCCATGTTGATAAAAAGTCTCGGGAGCAGTTTGAGATCAGGACACATAAAAGGCTTATTGACATTATTGACCCGACACAGGCGACTGTGGATACTCTCATGAAATTGGATCTTTCAGCCGGTGTCGACGTAGAGATAAAATTGTAATTTCGGTGTAGTGTGGGGAGATGGGTTTTTCCAAATTCCATCTCCTCCTTTTTTGTACAGAACTGTAAACTATTTTTGAAGAGATCATTAAGTGCGATGGAAAAGGGACTTATAGGTAAAAAATTGGGTATGACCCAGATATTCTGGGAAGATGGTGCTGCTATTCCCGTTACGGTGATAGAGGCCGGCCCCTGTGTTGTTATACAAAAGAAGACCAAAGAAACTGGTGGTTATGATGCCATTCAACTGGGGTTTGGCCGAAAGAAAGAAAAGAAGGTTACGAAACCTCTGCAGGGGCACTTTAAAAAAGCGGATAAAGGATATTTTCAATTTCTCAGAGAATTCCGGACGGAATCCCCTTACGGCTATGAAGTGGGGCAGGAATTGAAAGCGGATATTTTCGAGGTGGGCGATCGTGTAGATGTGATCGGGACGACGAAAGGAAAGGGCTTTGCAGGAGTTATCAAGAGGCATGGTTTTCATGGTGGCAGGGCTACCCATGGTTCAATGTTTCACAGAGCCCCTGGTTCTATAGGTGCCAGCGCAAGTCCCTCAAGGGTATTTAAAGGAACGAGACTGCCAGGGCACATGGGAAACAAAAGACAGACTGTGCAAAACCTCGCTGTAATGGGAGTTCTGGCAGATAGAAATCTGATTTTAATTAAGGGAGCTGTTCCCGGCAGTAGAAATGGTGTCGTCTTAATTAAAAGTGCTGTAAAGGGTAGCTAACATAAGGTATTGAGTGGTAAAATGTCTGTTTTAAGCGTATATGATATTGAAAAAAGCAAGGTCTCTGAATTAGAAGTAAGCGATTCCATTTTCGGAGCACCAATCAAAGAGCATTTAATATATGAAGTTGTAAGAATGCAGATGGCTTCGAGGAGAAAGGGTTCCGCGTCGACAAAAGGCCGAAGTGATGTCAGGGGAGGCGGCAGAAAGCCATGGCGTCAGAAAGGAACAGGAAGGGCAAGAGTTGGCACGATACGGTCTCCTATCTGGAGAGGCGGTGGTATCGTGTTCGGACCTAAGCCCCGAGATTATTCCTATAAAATCCCCAAGAAGGCCAGGAAGGCTGCTCTCATGTCTGCCCTGAGCTTAAAGGTCAAAGAGGATAAGTTGTTGATACTCAGGGATTTTCCTATGGAGGAGATAAAGACAGAGAAATTTAAGGAAGTGCTTGACAGGTTTGGATTGAAGAGCGTTCTTTTTGTGTTGGATAAGTCAGATCCCATACTTGAGAAATCTTCGAGAAATATCAAAGATGTTAAGATGATGCGATCAGAGGGTGTTAATGTGTACGATCTTTTAAGATATGATAATCTGATTATGTTAGAACCTTCTGTAAAGATGATAGAAAGGGCTTTGTTGTCATAATGGATCTATATTTCGTCATTAAAAGGCCACTTGTTACTGAAAAAACCACAATTGCGCGGGATGAGGGGAATAAATATTTCTTCGAGGTTGACCGTAGAGCAACAAAAATCGATATTCGCAGTGCCGTTGAAAAGATCTTTAATGTTAAGGTCGTTGAAGTTAATACGATTAATGTGAAAGGCAAGAAAAAACGATTGGGGCGAATCATGGGCAAGAAAAAAAACTGGAAAAAAGCGGCTGTTACTCTTGCTGCTGGCAATAGTATGGAAATTTTTGAATAGAAAAAGGTTAAGGATTAATGGCAATTAAATCATATAAGCCAACATCTCCAAGTCGACGGTCTCAGACCTGTTTGACCTTCGAGGAGATTACCGTAACGGAGCCGGAGAAGAGTCTTTTGCGGCCGCTGAAAAGGACAGGCGGACGAAATAATAGAGGCCGGATAACGAGCAGGCATATAGGTGGGAGGCATAAAAGAAGATACCGGATAATAGATTTCAGACGTGAGAAAATGGATATTCCTGCAAAGGTGGCTTCCATAGAATACGATCCAAATCGATCCGCCCGGATAGCGCTTCTTCATTACCACGATGGGGAAAAGAGGTATATCCTTTGGCCCGTGGGTCTTGAGGTTGGAGATACGGTTATCAGTAGTGAGAGGGCAGATATAAAACCTGGTAATACGATTCCCTTGAAGAATATACCGTTAGGGTCCCATATCCATAATATCGAGCTTAAGATTGGTAAGGGAGGACAATTAATCAGAAGTGCCGGAACATATGCTCAGCTTATGGCAAAGGAAGGGGCTTATGCCCAGGTTCGGCTTCCATCCGGGGAAGTCAGGAAAGTTCTTTTAGAATGTAAGGCCACCTTGGGACAGGTAGGAAATATTGATCACGAGAATGTAAGTATTGGTAAAGCAGGTAGAACGAGGTGGTTGGGGAGGCGGTCCAGAGTTCGCGGTGTCGTAATGAATCCAGTCGATCATCCCATGGGTGGAGGAGAAGGAAAATCGTCTGGGGGGAGGCATCCCTGTACTCCGTGGGGCGTTCCTACAAAGGGCTATAAAACAAGAAAGAATAAGTACTCCGATAAGTATATTGTGAAGAGAAGGAGTTAAAGAGTGGCACGTTCAGTTAAGAAAGGTCCGTTTGTTGATGAGAAAGTACTTGGAAAGGTAAAAAGGGCTGAAGAGGCGGGGAGTAGATCTGTAATAAAAACATGGTCTCGCCGTTCTACAGTCATTCCTGAATTTGTAGGACATACATTTGCTGTTCATAATGGGAAGAAGTTTGTTCCCGTTTTTATTACGGAAAATATGGTCGGGCATAAACTTGGCGAATTTGCACCGACGAGAACGTTTTACAGCCATGCCGGAGACAGAAAGTCACGGATGAAGAGAAGATAAACTGTAACTAAAATATTGACCCTCGGAGTTTCATGAGACATGGAAGCAAAAGCTGTTGTAAAATATATTCGAATCTCGCCGCAGAAGGCGAGATTAGTGATTGATATGGTTCGGGGTAAAAGGGTCGAGGAAGCAGAGAGAATACTCACCTTTACGCAGAAAAAAGCGGCGGGTATTGTCAAAAAAGTATTGAAATCAGCTGTTGCTAACGCCGCTCAGAATCCAAATATAGACGAAAACATACTGTATGTAAAAGAAATATTTGTTGGACAGGGTCCTTCCCTGAAGAGGTGGAGAGCAAGGGCACAGGGAAGAGTCGCATCAATTAAAAAAAGAATGAGCCATATAACGGTTATACTTGATGAACAATGAGAGAGCAGGAGGTGAAGCTTGGGTCAAAAGGTAAATCCTATCGGGTTTAGATTAGGTGTGATTAAGACTTGGGATTCCCAGTGGTTTGCACAAAAAAAATATCATCAATTACTTCACGAAGATATAAAGATCAAAAAGTATCTAAAAGAAAAGTTTTATCACGCAGGGGTAGCGAAGATAGAAATTGAAAGGGCTGCTGACAAGGCCAAGATTAATATGCGTGTAGCTCGTCCTGGAATTATTATAGGTAGAAAAGGGGCTGAGATAGATAAGCTGAAAAAAGACCTTGAAAAAATGATGACGGGTGAAGTTATCATTAATATTCTTGAAGTGCGAAAACCGGAGGTGGATGCACAGCTTGTTGCTGAAAATATTGCCCTTCAGCTTGTGAGAAGGGTTGCATTTAGAAGAGCAATGAAGAGAAGTGTAACCTCGGCTCTTAAATTCGGTGCCCAGGGAATCAGGGTGGCCTGTGCGGGGAGACTGGGCGGAGCCGAAATGGCGAGAAGGGAATGGTATAGAGAAGGAAGGGTTCCCCTTCATACCTTGAGGGCTGATATCGATTATGGTTTTGCGGAAGCTATGACAACTTACGGGGTTATCGGTGTGAAGGTTCTTATATTCCACGGAGAGGTTTTGCCTGGCAAAAAAGAGATTAACAGTAGTGGTCAGTTGTAAGTGGCGAGCGGCCAATAATCAGGCCTTTTTTCAACGGACAACTGTCAACGGGTATTTAGTGTAAATCTTTTGTCGTCCGTGCCCAGTGATAGGTTTTTAGGAAAGTGGATATACAGCAGATAGAAGCAATATTAGGGTTTGAATTATGTTAGCTCCAAAAAGAGTAAAGTATAGAAAACTGCAAAAGGGCCGCATGTCCGGTAAAGCAAAGGGGGCTGCCAAGATTGATTTTGGCATGTACGGTATTCAGGCTACTGAATGTGGCTGGGTGACTTCGAGGCAGATTGAGGCTGCTCGTGTCGCAATGACCCGTCACATAAGACGTGGCGGAAAGATCTGGATTAGAATATTTCCCCATAAATCGGTTACGAAAAAACCGGCAGAGACCCGTATGGGGAAAGGAAAAGGTTCTCCTGAAGAGTGGGTTGCCGTTGTCAAGCCGGGCAGGGTTCTTTATGAAATAGAGGGGGTTTCAAAAGAGATGGCTCGAGAAGCTTGCAGATTGGCATCTCACAAACTTCCACTGGCAACAAAGTTTCTTACCCGGGAGATATTTGATGAAGATTAAAGAAATGAGAGACCTCAATGCAGAGGATTTGAAAGAAAAAGAAAGAAACTTTGTAGAGGGACTTTTTAAGCTCCGTTTCAGACATGCTGCGGGGCAGCTGGATTCCACTTCTGCCTTGAAACAGGCAAGGAAAGATATTGCTCGTGTAAAGACGGTTCTCGTGGAAAAGGAGGATAGCAAGTAAGTTATGGCAGAAAGAGGTAACAGAAGAACCATGCAGGGCGTAGTGGTAAGCAATAAAATGGATAAGACGGTTATTGTTTTAACTGAAAGACTTGTCAAGCATCCCAAGTTTCATAAGTATCTGAGAAGGCATGTTAAATACAAGGCCCATGATGAGAAAAATGGGTGTAATATTGGCGATAATGTGTTAATTGTCGAATCACGTCCGTTCAGTAAGGAAAAGAGATGGAGGGTGCGTGAAGTACTGGAAAGGGCGAAATGAGAAAAGATGCCTGTTGGCTGGTATATAACGGACATGTTGCGGGGTGATTTATGATACAGATGCAGACAATATTAAATGTGGCGGACAACTCGGGTGCCAAAAAAGTATTTTGTATAAAGGTCTTGGGCGGAACCAGAAGAAGATATGCCTCTGTGGGTGACGTAATAGTTGTCTCTGTGAAAGAAGCTATTCCCAATTCCAAGGTTAAAAAAGGGGATGTTATGAAGGCAGTCGTTGTGAGAACGAAAAAGGAAATCGGCCGGTATGATGGTTCCTGCCTTAGATTTGACGAAAATTCCGCTGTCTTGATTAATGAGCAATTGGAGCCTGTCGGAACAAGGATATTTGGGCCGGTGGCTCGTGAGCTTAGGGCCAGGCGATTTATGAGAATAGTTTCTCTGGCTCCTGAAGTTATATAGCGCTCTGTTAGTTTTATAAAGTTGCAATAAGGATTTGGAAATGCGCACAATGCATATAAAAAAAGATGATATGGTGCAGGTGGCAACCGGTAAGGAAAAAGGAAAAACCGGTAAGGTCCTTGCCATTATAAAAGATAAAAATCGTGTCATCATTGAAAAAATGAATATGGTAAAGAAGCATCAGAGACCTGATGCTAAGGGTAAAGGAGGCGTTGTTGAAAGAGAAGGGTCCATTCATATATCCAATGTGATGCTCATGTGTAATAAATGTAATACAGGTGTTCGAACAGAGTTCAAAGTATTGGAAGATGGCAAAAAAGTGCGTATCTGTAAAAAATGTAAAGAGATATTGGATGAATAGGTTGAGGAAGAATTCATGGCGAGATTAAGGGAATATTATCAAAAAGAAGTAGTGCCTGTCTTGATGAAGGAGTTAAAGTATAAAAACAAAATGGAAGTACCCAGAATTGAGAAGATTGTCGTGAATATGGGTCTGGGTGAAGCGATTCAAAATATCAAGATACTGGATAGTGCTACTGAAGAACTTGCCATGATCGTGGGGCAAAGGCCCGTTGTTACGAAGGCGAGAAAATCAATTGCTACCTTTAAGCTCCGTAAAGGCATGTCAATAGGGTGCATGGTAACACTGAGAAAGGAACGAATGTATGAATTTTGGGACAGGCTTGTTAACGTAGCCATTCCAAGAATTAGAGATTTCAGAGGAATTCCGCCGAGGTCCTTTGACGGGCGGGGGAATTTTTCCATGGGGATTAAAGAACAGTTTATCTTTCCTGAGATAGAATACGATAAGATTGATAAAGCCAGGGGTATGAATATAACGATTGTCACGTCTGCAAAAACAGATGATAAGGCGCGGGAGCTCTTGAGACTGATGGGGATCCCCTTTAGAAATTAGATGTAAAGGGCCGGAGGAGTAAGTGTGGCGAAGAAATCCTTAATTGCAAAAGCGAAGAAGAAGAAGAAATTTTCTGTCAGGGATTACAATCGATGTCCCCTCTGCGGGAGACCCCGGGCTTATTACAGAAAATTTGATATGTGCAGATTGTGTTTGAGGAAATGTGCACTAAACGGGGAACTTCCCGGTGTGATAAAATCGAGCTGGTAAAGGAGAATCTTTATGGGGATGTCCGATCCTATTGCTGATATGCTGACAAGAATAAGAAACGCCAATCATCGAAAGTTCAGTAGTGTCGATGTGCTTATTTCCAAGATAAATTTGGATATTGCAAAAGTATTGAAAAAAACGGGGTATATAAGCGGATTTGAGGTTAAAAGAGATAGCGGCAGGCTGGCATGGGGGGTATTGCGGATTTACCTCAAATATACGGATTCGAATGAAAGAATTATAACAGGCATACAAAGAATTAGTAAGCCTGGAAGAAGGCTTTATATGGGGAGCAAAGAAATCCCCAAGGTTCTGAATGGTTATGGTCTGTCTGTTCTCTCAACATCCAAAGGTGTCGTAACCGACAGTGAAGCACGAGGGATGAATGTCGGCGGTGAGATCCTTTGTAATGTATGGTAATGTGGCGTAAAAATCGGGAGATTCACTCATGTCAAGGATTGGTAAGAAGCCGATAGAAATTCCTAAAGGCGTAAAGATTGAACTGAATAAGTCTGAAATAGTGGTTGAAGGTCCGAAGGGGACCCTTTCGCGGGAAATCCCCAGAGAAGTGGAAGTTGTAGTGGATAACGACACAATTTTTGTCAACAGCCGGCGGCTTTCTGATAAAAAGCGTGGAAGATCTTTTCATGGTCTTGTGAGGACATTAGTTGCTAACATGGTAACCGGTGTCAGCGGGGGGTTTGATAAGGCCCTTGAGATAAGCGGTGTTGGTTATCGTGCAGCGGTGCAGGATGATATTTTGACCTTGTTTGTTGGTTTTTCTAACCCCGTGGAATATAAAATTCCAGAAGGGATTTCTATAAAAGTTGAAAAACAGGTAAACATGGTTGTTTCTGGTATAGATAAGGAGTTTGTTGGAAGGGTAGCAGCAGAAATAAGGGATTTCAAGAAGCCTGAGCCTTACAAGGGTAAGGGAATCAGGTATGCCGGCGAAAAGATAAGAAGAAAAGTTGGCAAGTCTGCTGGTGCATAATAATTAAGCTACACAGAGGGGTTTGACGTTGGGATCGACAAAGAAGTTAGAACGGATAAGACGAAAACGCGCAAAAAGGGTTAGAAGTAAGATTTTTGGTACCGAGGAGAGACCTCGTCTTTCAGTGTTTCGGAGTTCCAGGCATATATATGTGCAGGCTATTGCTGATGATGTAAGCCAAACCTTGGCCTTTGCCTCAACTCTCAGTAAAGAACTAAAGGGGAATCTTGGCGAATTGAATAAAAGTGAGGCTGCCAGGGAAGTAGGTAAATTGTTGGCAAAAAAGTTAACCTCTAAAAAAGTTAGTAGTGCTGTCTTTGACAGGGGTAGATTTCTTTACCATGGCAGGGTAAAGGCACTTGCCGAAGGTGTCAGAGAGGCAGGCTTGACGTTTTAGTCGGATTGTTGTGGATTTTTTATTATAAAGGCATACTGTATGAATAGAGTAAATATGGAAGAAACAGAATTTCTTGATAAGGTTATAGCTATTAAGAGGACGGCTAAAGTTGTCAAGGGTGGCAGGAGATTCAGGTTCAGCGCCATTGTAGTTGTTGGTGGCGGGAATGGTTCTGTAGGTATAGGGTTGGGAAAGGCCCATGAAGTACCCGTGGCGATCAAAAAGGGTATGGAAAACGCGAAAAGAAATATGGTCGATGTATCCATTATAGACAAAACAATTCCCCATGAGATCATAGGTCATTATGGAGCAGGTAGGGTATTGTTAAAGCCAGCCTCTAAAGGAACAGGTCTCATAGCGGGAGGCGCCGTAAGGGCAGTCTTGGAAGTGGCAGGGGTTCAGAATATATTGACAAAATGTCTTGGTTCACATAATCCCCACAATCTTGTGAAGGCTACGATGGATGGTTTGATGAGATTGAAAAGTCAAAAAGACATTACAGCTCTCCTGGGCAGAAATATTGCCGAGGTATAAATATTCCATATGGGGGTGCATCGTTGTGGAAAATAAACTGAAGATAACATTGGTTAAGAGTTCCATAGGAAGACCGGGCAAACAAAAAAAAGTGCTTGGCGGGTTGGGGCTCAGCAAATTAAATAAAACTGTTTATTTGAATAATACTGCTGAAATTCGTGGCATGATAAACAAGGTTTCTCATCTGGTTTCTGTTGAAGAACATGAGGTAAGTGGGGCATGAAGTTAAGCGGATTGAAACCTCCTGAAGGTTCAAGAAAAAAAAGAAAACGAGTGGGTCGGGGCAACGGTTCTGGTCATGGGGGAACATCATGCAGAGGATCAAAAGGTCAGAACTCCCGTTCCGGTGGTGGAGTGAAACCTGGATTTGAGGGCGGACAGATGCCGCTGACCAGAAGGTTGCCAAAAAGAGGGTTTCACAATAGGTTCAGAAAAGATATCATTGCTGTCAACATTGAACAGTTAAAAAGGTTTGAAGAGAGTTCTGTCGTCGATACTGATGCACTGTTAGAAAGAGGGATTATTAAGAGAAAAGGTGATGGCATCAAAATACTGGGCAAAGGGGATATAGATTATCCACTCACTGTTAAGGTTAATAATATAAGCCGCAGTGCAAGGGAAAAAATTGAAGCTTCGGGTGGTTCGGTAGAGGTTATCTGAATTGCTAAGTGGTTTTAAAAATATTTCAAAAATACCGGAACTCCAGAGGAGGATAATTTATTCTTTCCTTCTTCTTGCTGTTTACAGGATAGGTGCTCATGTTCCTACGCCGGGAATAGACACACAGGCTTTGGCTGCTTTTTTTGAGCAGGCCAGGGGTTCATTGTTAGGGCTTTTTGACATGTTTGCGGGGGGTGCGCTCAGCAGGTTATCAGTATTTGCACTGGGAATTATGCCCTATATCAGTGCGTCTATTATCCTGCAATTACTGACGGTGGTTATTCCCCATCTTGAAAGCCTTTCTAAAGAGGGGGACGCTGGCAGAAGGAAGATAACCCAGTATACGCGGTACGGTACAGTGCTTTTGAGTCTGGTCCAGGGATTTGGTATTGCCGTTGGTCTGGAGAATATGTCAGGCCCCACGGGCGTATCTATCGTTATTGATCCGGGCTGGGGCTTTCGTCTGATGACTGTCATTACTCTCACGGCTGGTACTTCATTTATCATGTGGTTGGGAGAAAGCATTACCGAGAAAGGGATCGGCAACGGTATATCCCTTATCATTTTTGCCGGTATTGTTTGCAGAGGCCCCGCAGCGGTTTTGAATACATTTCGTTTACTGTCAACAGGTGAGATGGGTATTTTTTTCATCGTTATCATGATCGTGTTGATGATTGCTGTTGTTGGGATAATTGTATTTGTGGAGAGCGGCCAGAGAAGAATACCCGTTCAATATGCCAAGAGAGTTATAGGGAGAAAAATGTACGGGGGGCAAACGACCCATTTACCCCTGAAGGTAAATACAGCGGGGGTTATCCCTCCGATTTTCGCCTCGTCAATTATTATGTTTCCGGCAACGATAGCAAATTTTGTTCCCCATCCATGGATGAAAGCGTTTGCCGGTTATCTGATGCCTGGTAGATTTGTTTATGAATCTATGTATGTAGCATTTATCATTTTTTTCTGTTATTTTTACACAGCCGTTACGTTTAATCCTATAGATGTGGCGGATAATATGAAGAAGCATGGTGGTTATGTTCCCGGGATCAGGCCGGGTAAAAGAACGGCAGCGTATATAGATAAAGTCCTGACGAGACTTACCTTCAGTGGAGCCCTTTACGTTTCGGCTGTATGTGTGTTGCCCAGTATCCTGATAAGCCAGCTTAATGTTCCTTTCTACTTTGGAGGGACAGCGCTTCTTATTGTCGTGGGAGTTGCTCTTGATACTGCCGGTCAAATAGAAACCCATATGTTAACACGGCAATATGAAGGATTCATGAAGAAGGGACGAGTGGCGAGAAGACGATGATGGCTTCGGTGAGATCTGAACGGTAAGAAAGATGGTCATATTAAAATCTGCCGAAGAAATTGAGAAGTTAAGGAAAAGTAATTATATAGTAGCTGAAGTATTAGAGGGGCTTAGGGCGTTAATAAAACCGGGCATTACAACCAGAGAACTTGATATATATGCCGAAGAGACGGTAAGAAAAAAGGGAGCAGTTTCCGCCTTTAAAGGATATATGGGATATCCTGCTTCATTGTGTACATCTGTTAACGCTGAGGTTGTACATGGTATTCCCTCGGACAGGGTTCTTCTCAAAGAAGGTGATATAGTCAGCATGGACTTTGGGGCACTTTATGAGGGATACTATGGTGATTCTGCGATTACCGTGCCAGTGGGTAAGGTTTCAAATGTCGCGGTAAAATTGATGAAAATAACAGACGAGGCTCTTTATAAGGGGATAAACGAGGCAAAAGCTGGTAATAGACTGGGAGATATATCGGCTGCTGTACAGAACCATGTCGAAGGTGCCGGCTTTTCTGTCGTAAGAGATTTTGTTGGCCACGGAATAGGCAGAAATCTTCATGAAGATCCGCAGATTCCTAATTACGGTTTGCGGGGAAGGGGTATTGAATTAAAAAACGGTATGGTATTTGCTATTGAACCGATGGTCAATGAGGGTACCTTCAAGGTAAAAGTGCTAAAGGATGGCTGGACAGTGGTTACATCGGATGGCAAACTGTCTGCTCACTTTGAACATACGGTAGCTATTACAGAAAATGGCCCGATGATACTAAGCAGATTAGTATAGAGATACCTTGACGTAGTGTAAAATAGTATGTGACGCTTTAACGGATTGGAGATGTAAGTTTATGGCAAAAGAGGAAGCCATTGTTGTAGAGGGTACGGTAGTAGAACCACTTCCAAATGCCATGTTTCGTGTCGAACTTGAGAACGGTCACCTGGTTCTCGCTCATATCTCAGGTAAAATGAGAATGCATTTCATTAAGATATTACCCGGAGATAAAGTAACCGTTGAACTTTCTCCTTATGATTTGACCCGGGGAAGGATTACATACAGAACAAAATAAGCCAGGTCATACAGGCTTTGTCGTTATTAAGATGGAGTGTTTACAATGAAAGTACGAGCTTCTGTTAAAAAGATGTGTGATAAGTGTAAAATCATCAAAAGACGCGGTGTGTTGCGAGTGATATGCGAGAATCCCAAGCATAAGCAGAGACAGGGGTAATAAACAGGAGGTTTTATAGTGGCAAGAATTGCTGGAGTAGATTTACCAAAGAACAAGAGGATGGAAATTGCTCTGACCTACATTTATGGTGTAGGGAGGTCGAAAGCAAGACAGATACTTGAAGAAGCCGGGATTAATTTTGACACAAAGACCGACAACCTTGTCGATGAACAGGTGACCGCTATAAGGGATATTATAGATAAGCAGCACAAAGTTGAAGGTGATTTAAGAAGAGATATTGCCATGTCGATAAAACGTCTCATGGATATTGGAGCTTATAGAGGTTTGAGGCACAGGAGAGGCCTTCCCGTAAGGGGCCAAAGAACGTGTACGAATGCAAGGACGAGGAAAGGCCCCAGAAGATCAATCGGTGGCAAACGGAAATAATTACGGCCCGGAGGAAAAATGGCTAAGCGGAAGAGACAAAGCGGAAAGAAAAAGGAAAGAAAGAATATATCTGAAGGTATCGCTCATATTCAGTCGACCTTTAATAATACAATTGTAACGATTACGGATGTAAGTGGTAATGTAATATCGTGGTCCTCATGTGGGGTTCAGGGATTTAAGGGATCAAGAAAGGGAACTCCCTTTGCCGCACAACAGGCAGGCGAGGATGCCGTTAAAAAGGCCAGAGAACATGGGGTTAGAAGTGTGCAGGTATATGTAAAAGGGCCGGGTTCGGGTCGAGAATCTGCACTGAGAGCTATACAGGCAGCAGGATTGAATATTACCATTATCAGGGATGTTACACCTATTCCTCATAATGGTTGCCGTCCCCCAAAGAAACGTAGGGTGTAAAATTTAATTAATAAAAGAAATGGAGGAGTACTTTGGCAAGATATAGAGAATCTTTATGCAGGTTGTGCCGAAGTGAAGGCTTGAAACTGTTTCTAAAAGGAGACAGATGTTACAGTGATAAATGTGCTTTCGAGAGAAGAGGATATGTTCCAGGAGAGCATGGACAATTACGGAGAAAACGGACGGATTATGGTGTCCAGTTGAGAGAGAAGCAGAAACTCAAAAGGATGTATGGTCTTTTAGAAAAGCAGTTTAGGGGATACTTCAAGAAAGCAGACAGACAAAAAGGCATAACTGGCACAAATTTGCTGATTTTTCTGGAGAGAAGACTGGATAATATGGTGTATAGAGTAGGGTTGGCCAACTCAAGGAATGATGCAAGGCAGCTTATCAAACACGATCATTTTCTGGTAAATGGGAAAAAAATGAATATTCCGTCCTACCTTGTAAAGGGTGGAGAGGAGATACAGGTTAAAGAAAAAAGCAGAAAGGTTGGCCGTATAGTTGAGGCCGTTGAAACGGTAGCCAGGCGGGGTGTTCCCCAATGGTTGGAGTTGGATAAGGATAACTTTACCGGTGTCGTTAAGAGATTTCCCACTCGGGAAGAATTAACAATGCCTATGCAGGAACAGCTTGTGGTTGAGCTTTACTCCAAGTAACAGGATACACCTTTGCAATGGAGAAGTAGAATTATGCAAAAAAACTGGCGAAACTTAATAAGGCCGAAACGAATTGATATTGATGAAAAAACCCATACTTCAGCTTATGGGGAATTTATATGCCAGCCTTTAGAAAAAGGGTTTGGTAATACCTTGGGTAACGCCTTGAGAAGAGTGCTCCTGTCGTCTATTTATGGTGCGGCCATTACTTCGGTGAAGATTGACGGGGTACTCCATGAATTTTCAACGATTCCTGGTGTCAAGGAGGATGTTACTGATGTTATCCTGAACCTCAAGGAAGTCCGTTTAACGCTACATCAAAATGGGCCAAGAATTGTCCGTATTGAAGCCACGAAAGAGGGAGTCATAAAAGCAGGGGATATTATTACTGACGGAACGGTCGATATACTGAATCCGGATCACCATATAGCTACTCTTTCAGACGGACATTCATTAAATGCCGAGATGGTTGTTCAAGAGGGGAGGGGATATGTTCCCGCGAAGAAAGAAAAGGATCCCGAGCAGCCTGAAGGAACTATAAATATTGATGCCACTTTTTCACCGATTAAAAAGGTAGCGTACACGGTTACCTATGCCAGAGTCGGTCAGGTAACAGATTACGATAGACTGGTGCTTGAGGTGTGGACGGACGGCGGCGTATTGCCGGAAGATGCCGTTGCCTACGCGGCAAAAATTTTAAAAGAACAGCTGGACGTTTTTATCAACTTTGAAGAGATAGAGGAAGAAGAGGAAGAAGAAAGAGAAGAGGAAAAGGAACAGATAAACGAAAACCTGTTTAAGAGTGTAGATGAACTGGAGCTTTCGGTACGATCAGCCAACTGCTTGAAAAATGCGGGCATCCTTCTTATTGGGGAGCTTGTTCAGAAGACAGAAGCTGAAATGCTCAAGACGAAGAATTTCGGGAGAAAGTCTTTGAATGAGATCAAGGAAATACTGGCAGAGATGGGGCTGACTCTCGGGATGAAGATAGACTTTCCCCAACTTACTGGAGAAAATGAGAACTTCGCTTCAACAGAAAGCGGGGAAGAATAATACGAAAAGGAATAAGGGTCAATGCGTCATAGAAAAGCTGTAAAAAAGATGGGAAGAACCCCAAGCCATAGAAAAGCAATGCTGAGGAATTTGGTAACTTCCCTGCTAAAATATGAGAAAGTTGTTACAACCGATGCAAAAGCCAAGGTATTGAAAAGTGTTGCCGATAAGATGATTACCTTAGGAAAAAAGGGTACTCTCCATACGAGAAGGCAGGCATCAGCATATATCATGGATAATGAAGTTACCAGGAAAGTGTTCGATGAATTGTCATCTCGTTATGGTGAGAGGGCAGGGGGGTATACACGTGTTATTAAGTTAGGCCATCGAGTCGGTGATAATGCCCCTCTTTCTCAAGTTGAGTTAGTATAAGTTATGGTAAGGGATTCTTACTCAACATAAGAGACAAAGAAATTTTCCAAAAGGCAAGGCTTTTTAGACCTTGCCTTTTTTTGTTGGAAAAACTACAATTCTTCTGTTATGTTGCTCATAAGGTTATATGTGTAGAAGGTTCAAGTTTGTTCTTTGAGTTAAATTGTAAAAGTTAAAAAAGATTAAACTTTATTGGATCAGAGAAGGGAGGATAAGCTATGGCAGAAGAAAAAATTGGTGAAGTAGTAAAGTTTTTTGCAAAACCGAGCGTTGCGGCGATTAAAATAACTTCAGGAGAGCTAAACGTAGGTGATACTGTCAAATTTACAGGCCATACTACCGATTTCGAGGATAGAATTGATTCAATGGAGATCAACAACGAAGGAATTGAAAAGGCGGTAGAGGGCGATTATATAGGCGTCAAAGTTGCTGACCGTGTTCGTCCTGGAGATGAGGTTTTTGTAGTAAAACCGGATTAATCCTATAATGTGACTTGCTAAATTGTTGGTAATACATTGTAGCTTACGGGGAAATCTATAAATAACATTGTAGGAGTACCGCAATTTTCAAGAGCGATCACGGCAAAAAAACTGTTTTTAGCAATGGTTCTGATATAGGCCATGGGTGGTTTTTTGCCTTCCGTGGCTTTTTATTGTTATCTCCAAAAACATGTTTACTTTATTAGCTAATTTTATTGCTACAAAATATGAGCTATGCTATCTTGAACACATAAGTCCGTTAATAAAGAAAGGAAATGGAGAGGGAGAATGGAAATAAGGGTATTGGGCTGTCACGGAGCTCAGCTTCCCGGATATAACACGACGAGTTTTCTGTTGGATGGAAAGGTGTTGTTAGATGCCGGCACGGTAACCTCTCTATTAACCCTTGAGGAACAGATCAATATAGACCATATTCTTGTCACTCATACTCATCTCGACCACATTAAAGATATTGCTTTTTTGGCAGATAATATTGTTCTCAGAAAAAAATATCCTGTGGATATAATGACAACCCAGGGTATTATTGATACCCTGCGTGCCGATATTTTTAATGATATTATATGGCCCGATTTCTCTGCAATTCCAACCCCGGGGAATCCTGTTATTCGTTTTTGTCCCATCGAGCCGGGAATAACGTATTCGTTAAATAAAATTATTATTACTGCTATTAGAGTTAATCACACCGTTGAAACGGTGGCATATGTTATAGAATTTAAAGGGGGTTCTGTAATATTTATTGGTGATACAGGACCGACTGAGGACATATGGGCGATTGCCAATAAGCTAAAGGATTTAAAGGCTATATTTATTGAAACATCGTTTCCCAATGATATGAAAGATATTGCAGAAGCCGCCGGCCATTTCACACCAGAGAGTTTTAATGATGAGTTAAAAAAACTTGAAATTCAGTCCCCCGATATTTATCTTTACCATTTAAAGCCCCAGTATTATGATGTTATTCAAAGAGAAGTGAGTTTGATAAAAAGAAAAAATGTTCGAATCCTCAAGGAAGGTGAGATCATACATATTTAGAATGGTCAAGTAAGATATTACGAATTTTTTAACTTTCAGAATATCCCCGCTTGAGGTCAGGTGTATAATAAGAAATCCGAATATCGTTCGACTGAGCGTCTCGACGGCTCGACTGAGCTTGCCGAAGTCTGAGCTCGTCGCAGACTCACGCCGAAGTCGAAATTCAAAACAAATTTCTTGTTGAATTTTAAAAGCAACTCGCCATATATGACGTCTATATAATAAATAACACATGAAACCTTATGATCCTCTGGAGTACCTTTCACAGTTAAAAAGCAAAGGTATTAATCTGGATCTGGGTCCCATCTCGCGACTCCTTCAACGTTTAGATAATCCCCAGACACAATATAAGACTATTCTTGTCGGTGGATCCAATGGCAAAGGATCTGTAGCTGCCATTATTTCCTCCATTCTTCACGGGGCGGGTGTTAACGTTGGCCTTTATACATCCCCTCATCTCATCGATTTTACGGAACGTATACGGGTAAACAATCAAATGATCAAGGAAGAAGAGCTCTTAGAGCTTATCGATGAGGTGCGGGAAGTAATTAAAGAAGATATTACCTATTTTGAGTTTGCCACGGCCCTTTCATTTCTCTATTTTTGCAGACGTCACGTGGATATAGCTGTCCTGGAAGTTGGTATGGGAGGAAGGCTGGATGCGACGAATGTTGTTATCCCTGAATTATCCATCATTACAAATATTTGTCTGGAGCATCAGAAATACCTGGGCAGAAATTTGAGTGTCATTGCCCGGGAAAAGGGGGGGATCATCAAGAAAGGGGGGGTCTGCATAACGGCTGCACGGCAGAATAAAGTTCTCAATGTTCTGGAGGATATTTCGAGACAAAAGCACTCCCGTCTCTACAGGGTAGGAAGAGAAATTCGTATGAGAAAGTCTAAAGATGGAAGCTTTTCCTATCATGGAATTTTCAAGAAACACAAAAACCTCGAAATTTCATTAATCGGTAAACACCAGATTGAAAACACTGCTCTGGCTTTGGGTGCCATCGAGATTTTAGAAAATAGAGGGTTGAATATAGAAGAGGGAATCGTAAAGAGGGGATTAAAGGACGTAAGGTGGGAGGGAAGATTGGAAGTACTTAATGAAAATCCCACACTTGTCGTTGATGGTGCCCATAATCCGGGAGGGATTTCTGCCCTTTGTCGTTCCCTTGCGGTTGATTTCAAGTATGATAAATTGATACTACTGTTTGGTGTCTTAAATGATAAGGATTACAAGGCAATGCTGAGGAAATTATCTCCCCGTGCCGATAAAATTATCCTGACCAAACCGGGAGGAGGAAGGGCTCTTCCGGCAGAGAAGTTGTTGCCCTTTGTCGGTAAGCACAATGACAGTGTTGAGATTATAGAAAATTCAGAGAAGGCCCTTGTGAGAGCATTTGCACTTGCCGATAAAAATGATTTAATATGTGTTACGGGTTCACTTTATCTTGTGGGAGAAATAAAAAAGGGGTTCATGTTTTATCTTCTTGAAAAAGTCTTTTATTATGTTAATCAGGTTATGTTTGTTGATTAAAACCAATAAACGGGAAGAATTTGAGCCCGTTGAAAATTGATGGATAAGGAATTCTTGAGTGAAAACTCAAAAAATTATACTTTTTATAATAATTTTCCAGTTTTTTGTTTCCTTCCGGGTTGATTTTCTCTTCGCTTTTGAAAGAGAAGTCCCAAAAGGGCCTGTAAATATTGAAGCGGACAGTATAATCTATGACAGTAATCTTGATACATACAGAGCGAAGGGTAATGTGGTGATTACCTTTGCCGGAGGATATCTGAAGGCCGACTCAGTTACATTGAACAAGACAACAAAAGATGCGGTAGCCGAAGGACATGTTGAAATTAAAAGTGAAAGAGATCTCCTGGAGGGCGAGAAGGCTCAATTTAATATCGATACAAAAACAGGGACTTTACTTAACGGGAAGATGTTCTTTTACAAGAATCATCTTTATCTGAGTGGCGACGAAATTGAAAAAAAAGGTGAAGCCACATATTATTTGAAGGACGCAACGGCAACTACATGTGATGGAGATCGACCGGACTGGAGGTTTGCCGGCAAGGAAGTCAATGTTACTATAGATGGCTACGGAACACTCAAACATGGCGCCTTTCAGGTGAAAAACTTTCCTTTCATTTATTTGCCCTATCTGATCTTTCCTGTAAAAACGACGCGGCAGACAGGTTTTCTCTTTCCCCGCATTTCGTATTCACAGGATAAATATGGCTGGGATATTGGAATTCCCTTTTACTGGGCTGTTTCAGACAATACGGATGCGACTTTTTATCAGCGATACATGGATAAACGGGGATTTCAGGAGGGCATGGAGTTCAGATATTGTTTCAGTGAGGATTCGTTCGGTACCTTTTACGGTGACTATCTCAGCGACAAAAAGACAGGATCTGGATTTGAGGGCGACAATTTAAGTAGAGACTGGCGGGAGAACCAGAAAAGATGGTCATACTACCTGAATCATGAAACCACATTCACCCCCGGGTTTTATTTCAGGACTGATATTAAGAAGGTTTCCGACAACTGGTATTTCAGAGACTTTGATTCGTATAACTATTACCTGGAGCATTATGCTGAAAATGAAAACAACAGATTTAAAAAGGTTTCCTTTATCGGCGATGAATCCCTCGCGTCTCTTGAATCAACAGCACGCCTTGTGAAAGACTGGGAATTATTTAACTTTACCGCCCTGGCCCAGTACACGGATAATTTCCAGAGCTATTCAAATGATGCGACACTGCAGAAGTATCCGGAGGTGACTTTTACGGGTGTCACACAACCCATTTTCAATTCCCCCTTCAATTTCGAACTGGAATCCACTTATGCTTACTATTACAGGGATGAAGGATATAAAGGGCATCTTTTCGATGCACACCCCACTTTTTCTCTGCCCCTGAGTTTTGGTAACTACTTGCAGTTTACACCGGAGATAGGGTTCCGGGAAACGAAATGGGACAGTGTTCACACGAATGACACATTGGCTGGAAAACGTGGAAGCCGTGAAATGTATGATATGGGAGCGACTCTTTCCACGGAGATTCACAGGATTTTTAACGTGGGCGGTCAAACGGTCGAGATGATCAGGCACGGTATTAAGCCGGAATTGAGTTACACTTATATTCCTTATGTTTACCAGGGCGATTTGGCAGATTATGTCGAATCCGTGGCAGAAACAAACAGTTTGACCTATTCCTTGACCAACACGTTCATTGCCAAGTTGAGGGATGAAGAGGGGAACAAAAGTTATAGGGAATTTTTCAATCTAAAGCTGAGTCAGCCCTATAATATCAAAGAGGCAAGGAGAACTACTTCCGGAACGGCAGATAAAAAAAGGCCTTTCGGTAATGTGGATATAGAATTCGATTTTGATCCCTTTCAATATTTATCCTTTGACGGGGATGCCAAATTTGATGTAAATGACGGCGAGTGGAAAGAGACGAACTACAACCTTGGCATAAGTGACTGGCGCGGAGATTCCGTGACGGCTGAATACAGATATACACAAAAATCGGTGGAAGAGATAAACATTTCCATGAAAGCGAAGGTTTCTGAATCCCTTGATCTTCGATATATCCTCAGAAGGAATGAACTTGACAAGAAGGATCTTGAATCAACATATGGGATCGATTATCATAAACAGTGCTGGAGTGTGGAGATAACCTATTCCGATACACCTGACGACAGGGCATATATGGTTATTTTTTCTCTATACGGTCTGGGGAAAGTTGGAAAAGTTGCGGGGACGCCACCGAAAAAATGACGAATCTCAAATTTTCCTTGACAAAGGCTCTAAAATTACATAGTTTCACAGTTTGATTTTTCAAGGAAATTGGGGTATTTTAATGAAAACATATAGTGCAAAAGAAGCTGATATTAAAAGGGATTGGTATCTCGTCGATGCGAAAGGGAAAGTGCTTGGGAGACTTGCCAGCGAAATCGCAAAACGGTTGAAGGGAAAGCATAAACCTATCTATACTCCCCATGTTGATACAGGTGATTTCGTTGTTGTCATAAACGCTGATAAGGTTGTACTTACGGGTAAAAAACTTGATGACAAGATATATTATCATCATACAGGTTATCCAGGGGGAATAAAGTCAATTACGGCAGGAAAAACGCTGGAAGAAAAACCGGAAAGGCTTTTACAGAAGGCTGTCAAGGGTATGCTTCCCAAAAACAGTCTGGGAAGGAAAATGTTGAAAAAACTGAAGATATACAATGGTGATGAACATCCCCATTCAGCGCAGGAACCCCGCGTATTGGAATTATAATCTGGTAGTTTAAATCACAAATTGGAGTCAAATATGGCAGAAGAGAGATTTTATGCGACAGGTAAGAGAAAGACCGCTATAGCCAGGGTGTGGATGAAGGAGGGAGGCGGTAACTGGGTAATTAACGATAAAGCTTTAAATGATTATTTCCCCGGAGAGAGTCTAAGGATGCTTATACAGCAACCCCTGGATCTTGTCGGAAAGAGAGATGGCTTCGATTTTTATATTAATGTTAAAGGGGGAGGGCCTTCCGGACAGGCAGGTGCTGTCAAACACGGCATATCGAAGGCCCTGTTAGAATACGATGTTGATCTTAGGTCCGTTCTCAGGAAGGCGGGTTTTCTTACACGGGATTCCAGGATAAAAGAGAGAAAGAAATACGGACAGCCTGGCGCGAGAAAGAAGTTCCAGTATTCAAAGAGATAACAATGGTTAAAAAGGGGGCTTCCGCCTCCTTTTTTTTGACCCGGAATTTGCAGGAGTTACCTGCTGCAAATTCCGGATTTATGTGCGGAGAAGGCTTATGTTAAAGATTGGCATATACGGAGCAAGCGGTTATACAGGGCAGGAGCTTTTGAAGATTCTTATTCGGCATACCGAAGCTGATGTTGTTGCCCTGACATCGAGAAAATTTAAAGGTACCCCCATTTCCGACATATATCCGGTATTTAAAGGTTTGACCAACAAAAAATATATCGATGCATCCCCGGAAGATGTTGCCTCTCTGTGCGATGTCGTTTTTTTGGCAGTACCTCATGGCGAGGCGATGGAAGTAGCTCCATTTTTTTTGAAGGAGGGGAAAAAGGTAATTGATCTTAGCGCGGATTATCGCTTGCGGGATGTCGAAATATATGAAAAATGGTATAAAAAACATACCTCATCGGAACTTATACCCAGGGCCGTTTACGGACTTCCCGAGTTATATAGAAAAGATATAATCGGAGCAAATTTGGTAGCCAATCCAGGTTGTTATCCGACGGGAGCAATCCTTGGTCTGGCACCGGTTTTAAAGGAAAAATGTATTGACATTTCCTCGATCATTATCGATTCTAAATCTGGTATGAGTGGTGCCGGGCGGGAACTATCGATAGGGTCATTGTTTTGTGAGGTGAATGAGGGATTTAAGGCTTATAAAATTTGTGCTCACCGCCACATTCCTGAAATAGAGCAGGAACTCGGTCTCCTTGCCGGAATTGATATCACAGTGTCTTTTGTTCCACATCTTATTCCGGCAAACAGAGGAATACTCAGTACCATATATGCGACCCTTCAAAAGGATGTTTCTGCGTCTGATCTTGTCGATCTTTATAAGAAATTTTATAAGGATGAAATCTTTGTAAGAATTTATGATGAGGGAACATACCCCAATATTTCCTCTGTCAGGGGATCTAATTACTGTGATATCGGACTTGCTCTTGACGGCAGGACGGGAAGAGTGGTAATTATAGCGGCGATTGATAATCTTATAAAGGGCGCTGCGGGCCAGGCGGTACAAAACATGAACCTCATGTGTGGGTTACCCGAAGATATGGGGCTGAATCTGGTTTCACTGTTTCCATAAAAAAGTCTGATGAACAATCAATATAGATCCTGACAGAAGGAAAAAATTGGGAGGTTGACATGGGCTTGAAGTTCTACAACACTCTGACAAATAAAAAGGAAGAATTTAAACCTATTGAAGAGGGCAAGGTAGGAATGTATGTGTGCGGCATAACGGCCTATGATATGTGCCACATCGGCCACGCCCGTTCTGCAGTGGTTTTCGATATCATTTTCAAGTATTTGAAATACAGGGGTTACAATGTAACCTATGTCAAGAATTTTACCGATGTTGATGACAAGATTATAGGGAAAGCCATTGCGGAAAATACGGATATTACAGAGATATCGGAAAAGTATATCAAAGAACACAATGAAGATATGGACCGGATAGGCGTGGCAAGACCAACGGTAGCGCCGAAGGCGACAGAAAACATAAAGGGAATGATCCGGCTTGTCAACGCTCTTCTGGAGAATGATCTGGCTTATGTCGTTGAGGGAGATGTCTATTTTTCAGTCGAAAAATTCGAAGGGTACGGAAAGCTATCAGGTAGAAATCTCGACGACATGCTGGCCGGGGCCCGTATAGATATAGATGAGAAAAAGAAGAATCCTCTCGATTTTATCCTGTGGAAGTCTGCCAAAGAGGGGGAGCCGTGGTGGGATAGTCCATGGGGCAGGGGCAGGCCGGGATGGCATATCGAATGTTCTGTTATGAGCCAGCGTTTTCTGGGAGAAACCTTTGATATCCATGGCGGTGGAAGGGATCTTATCTTTCCACATCACGAAAATGAGATTGCCCAGGCCGAGGGGGCTACGGGGAAACCCTTTGCTAACTACTGGCTTCACAATGGTTTTATCAGAGTAAACAAGGAAAAGATGTCCAAATCCCTCGGAAACATTTTTAATATGCGGGAAGCAATGAATAGCTACCATCCCGAGGTGTTGAGGCTTTTTATGTTGCAAAGTCACTACAGAAGCCCTGTTGATTTTTCCGAGGATTCTCTTGCTGAAGCAAGAATGGGTATGGACAGACTTTATGAAACGTTGAAAAAAATAAAAGATGACCTTGGAACGGAGATCGATTTCTCAAATATTTCTCCAAGAAACCTTTCAGGGAAAGATGAAGAAGCTTTTGAAAAAGTAAATATACTTCCCGAGAGATTTGTCGAGGCCATGGACGATGATTTCAATACGGCAAAGGCGATTGGTTATATTTTTGATACCATTCGGTTGATCAATGGTTACATGGCTGATAAGGAATTTGCCCTTACGGCCGAGTCGCTCTTCGTTCTGGATTCAGCAAGAAACAGTGTAAGAGAAGTCGGCAAGGTACTGGGATTGTTTCTCGAAGATCCCGATGAATATTACGAAAAAGATAAAAAGAGAGAAGCCGGAAAACTGGGTTTGGACGTAGAAGAAATAGTACGCTTGATTGAAGAAAGACGGGAAGCCCGGGTGGCGAAGGATTGGACAAGAGCCGATGAAATAAGGGAAATCCTTGCTGCCAAAAAGGTGGTTCTTAAAGATACTGCTGATTCCACTACCTGGAAGATCGGGTAGCAATCGTTGAGCTATGTGCCCAGGCTCAAAATTTAATCCTCGAAATATCCAATATGTTCCTGTGGCTAATCCGCCTCAGGCGGATCGTTTTTCTTGAACTTGAACAAAATTGAACATTCTGCAAAGCTCTCTTTACATGGTCTTGGCAATATGCTTTACCATCTGTTTAAAAACTCCCTCGAGGATGTCTGATGCAATAAAGTAGTCTGGGTTTTTCTTGTAAAAATCCGCCGTTATGGTGCTTGAAGCAGCATCAATATCGTCTTCCTTGCGATAAATATCCTCCATCTCTGCCCTCATTTTGCGGGCCTCTTCAATTGACAGGTCAATGAACTTTCCCGCTTCTTCTCCGGTGATATAACCGTAATGATCCGCACAGAGGTAATCCACTTCGAGGAATTTCAATTTTTCCAGGCTTTCCTGATACTGGGTATAGTTGGAATTGCCCGAGGGGAAAGCAGTTTCTTTAAATGGTATACCTACAGCATCGGAAGCGAAAAGGGCCTTCATGTTCGGTTCATAAGCCGTGATGGAGCAGGAGGAATGACCGGGGGTTTCCATAATGGAGAGTGCCACTCCGCCAAGATCTATACGGTCTCCTTCACCAACCGTGGTGCCCGAAACATCATCCCGCCACTGATGGTCATAGGCGCCAAGATTCTCACCGGCACCCATCTGGTTGGCGACGAGCTGGCCGAAGGTGTTCATGGTTTCGATCGCCTTGGGCATCGTGAGAATATTCCAGGCCCGCCCTGAGGCACAAACTTCGATCTCAGGATAGGTTCGTTTAAAATACGGAACGATTCCCACATGATCAAAATGAGAATGGAGGATGAGGAGCTTCTTTATCTTTTCCATGTTGATCCCGAAATCCCTCATCTGCTGGAGCACGTCGGGCAGAATGAAACTAATTCCCCCGTTGATAATGATCGAACTGTCCTGTCCTTCAAGTACATAGATCCCTGACTCCTCGCGGCCGAGGTGCCACAGGTTATCGGTAATCTTTCCCGCCTTTCGAATTCTCATATATTTTCCCTCCCCTTCCTGACCCTGTCCCTAAGGCCAGGCTTTATCGTTGATGATCTCAAATATAGTCAATAAGATATATAATATCAAGAAGAAAACAGCTATTCTCTGCTCAACTTATTTATAGAAAATGTGGGTTAGCTATGGTATCGTATGCCGCTAGGGCGCCCTGTCACTTTACTATTTTTAATAATGATAAAAAAGGAGGGAATATGGAATCGACAAATAATCTGGACGCCATCTTTAAACCACAAAGCGTAGCGTTAATAGGAGCCTCGGGTACACCGGGAAAACTCGGCTATGATATCCTGTATAACCTGATCCATGCCGGTTTTGACGGGCCGATCTATCCGGTCAACCCCAAGGCCGACGAGCTTCTGGGGCTTACCGTTTATAAGGATATCGGTTCTGTACCGAGTCCTCCGGATCTGGCGGTTATTGTAATTCCTGCTAAAATGGTTCCGGGGGCCATAGAGCAATGCGGCGAGGCCGGGGTGAAAGCTGCCATTGTTGTAACCGGGGGCTTCGCCGAAGCCGGTGAAGAAGGAGAAAAGCTTCAGAGCGAGCTGGCCCGGATAGCCGGCCAGTACGGAATCCGTGTCATCGGTCCTAACTGTCAGGGAGTCAACAGTCCTCACAGTAATCTCTGTGCTTCCTGGCCGCTGCTTACAAGCAGGGGGGGGATGGCATTTATCGCCCAGAGCGGTACAGTCGGGGCTGCCCTTATGGACTGGGCCAGCGAGGAACAACTGGGAGTCAGTGTTTTTGTCAGTCTGGGCAATCGGGCTGATGTGGACGAGTCAGACTGCATCCAGTATTTTAACAACGATCCGGATACCAGAGTCATTGCCCTCTATATGGAGGGGGTCAAGAGGCCGGAAGTATTTCTTGAGTCCCTGTCGAAGGTAACGAAGCCTGTAGTAATTCTGAAAGCAGGGCGGTCAGCCTGGGGGCGTGTAGCGGCTGAGAGCCATACCAAATCAATGGCGGGGAGTGATGCCGTTTACGATGCCATATTTAAAAAATACAAGGTGCACAGGGCAGAAACACTGGAAGAACTCTATGATTTTGCAAAGGCCCTGGCATATATGAAAAAGCCTCCGGGAAAGCGTCTGCTAACTATCTCCAGCTCCGGCGGAATTGCCATTCTGGCCATTGACGAGGCGGAGAAACTCGGTTTTGAAGTGCCCACACCGAGCGAGGATCTTAAGCAACGTTTGAGGGCTTTCCTGTCGGCCCACTGCGGTGTCAGCAATCCCGTTGATCTCACCGGCGATGCAATTACTGACCCGAGTTTATACGCAAGGGTGATTAAAGAAGCCCGATCCGAATTCGACGCGATGGTTGTTCTTTTCGGCGACCCGATTCACGGAGCATCTGACATGGTCACCCCGGGCGAATCGGAACTGGTCATTTTCTGCGGCGGTGCCGATGTTGAACGTGAAGAAACGGTCCTCATGCACAAAAAGGGCATTCCGGCTTTCCCGACCCCGGAGCGTGGTATCAAAGCACTCTATCAGCTTTTCCGTTTCGACGAGACTAAATCGCGCGTTGCGGAAACACCGCATGAATTTCCCGCCTCTCAGGCTTTACACCTGATGCCGGCCCACGATGCTGTGGCTATGCTGAAGGAATACGGCATTCCGGCGGTGGATGCTCCTTTGGCTTCTTCTCCGGAAGAGGCCGTTGCTCTGGCGAAAGATTTTGGGATGCCCGTAGTCCTCAAGATCGCTTCCCCCGATGTGTCCCACAAAAGTGACATCGGCGGCGTACAACTCAATCTGAACACAGAGGATGATGTCCGCAGTGCCTATGATAACATCCTTTCAGCAGTAAAAGCTAAAGTTCCTGGTGCGAACATAGAAGGGGTAACCGTCTCACCCATGGCAAATCCAGGGGGACTTGAGGTGATTCTGGGAGTTACCACAGACCCGCAGTACGGGCCCTCGCTGATGTTTGGCCTGGGAGGAATCTTTACCGAAATATACAAAGATGTACAGTTCTGCCTGTTACCGGCGGGGGAGGAAGAGTTTTTGCAAATGATGAGAGATATCAAGGGATATCCTCTCCTGGCTGGTGTGAGAGGCCAGAGTCCGAAGGATCAGGCGGCCCTGGTTGGGCTCATGAAATCACTCTCCCGAATGGTTGCGGATCACCCTGAACTGGACCAGATCGATCTTAATCCCGTCCTGGTTTACGAACAGGGCATTTCAGTGGTTGATTACAGAATCTACAGCCGTTAGGCACGATCCGGAAACAACTCTTGGAATAAATGGGGGTTAAATAAGAGGCCAGGCCTTGCAATGCAAGACCTGGCCCCGGTCCTGACTGCCATTTTATTTATGAAATATTAAAACTTGAATACCCCGTTTTGTAAACGGGGATGAAAAGTTTTCCTGCCGGAGGCAGGCCTGAACATGCTATACATATGGCATGGAACTGAGAAGAACCAGTCATGCGG
>Ga0268278_1000173_pt1 | contig 49611 bp, 57 predicted proteins | sample saktaG_3_FD_190135 | JGI IMG/M metagenome (GOLD analysis project Ga0268278, IMG submission 190135) | Saline water microbial communities from Sakinaw Lake, British Columbia, Canada - sak_2010_1_5_55m | ecosystem: Environmental > Aquatic > Non-marine Saline and Alkaline > Saline ...
CATATTGTCCCTGTCAGCCAAAGGTACTTGAATTGGCAGGGTTTCAGATTTTTTTTCAGCTGCCATCCACTCTCCGGTCAAAGTCATTTCGTTAATTTTTAAATCATGACTTTCAATTATTCTTCCATCAGCCGGTACTTTGTTTCCCGGATTTAAAACAATAATATCTCCAGGAACTATTTCAGCTGAATCAATTATTTTTAGATTGCCGTTTCTTAAAACTTCAGCTTTATATTCAACTACTTTTTTTAACTCTTTTAAGGTTTGAGAAGCTTTATTTTCCTGTAAATATCCTACAATGGTATTTAAAAAAACAGCACCAAAAATGACGATACTGTCAGTAAACTCTTTTAAAAGTAAGGTAATAATTCCTGCAATTATTAAAATAAAAATTAAAGGACTTTTTAACTGTTCAAAAAATATACTTAGTTTAGATATTGGTTTTTCTTCCGGAAGTAAATTTTTACCAGATTGTTTTTGATATAATTGAACTGCTTTTTCGGTTAATCCTTTTTCCTTATTAGTTTTTAAGAATTTAATTACTTCTGAAACATTTAAACTATGCCAATAGATTTGAGTCATTAGTTTATTGTAAACAAAAAAAGACTGGACTTCCAGCTTGATGTATTAGTATTGCGGCCCCAGCGGGAGTCGAACCCGAATTACATGGATGAGAACCATGCGTCCTAAACCATTAGACGATGGGGCCTATAATTATTAATGAAGGTCGCCTTGATAGAATCTAGGCGACCTTCTAGACAAACTTGAAGCAGAGAAGCTACATCTTTCTCTTGGAGTGAGAGTTACGGATCTTCACATTCACCATAACTCTATTGAAAGAATTATTGTTTTCTTCAACAATACTGGTGACTTCAAGAGATGCTCCACAGCCAAGATTGGAACATTTCGGAAAATGATTCCGGTGAGTAGTGCCGATTTCTCCACAAACAGGACACCTGAATTCCCAGACTTCCAAGTTTCTCCTACTCATTATGTTTCGTTCCCCCCTTTTCAAGCCTTTCTGGTTGTTAAAGGACAATCAATATTTCATAAATCCTCCTTTCTTATATTATATTATCTTTGAAAATTTTTTCAAGCCTACTCATAGTCATGAGGAATTTGATAATAATCAATAATATATTTTATTAAATCATGAGCAACCAATGTGGTTGATGCACCGGCTGATTGAGCCATCGGATTATCAAGTTTTATTAAAACTAAGAACTTTGGCTCAAAAGCCGGAGCAAATCCAACAAAGCTTTGCCAGGTTTTATCCGAATAACCGGATTTGTCAATTCCTAAAACAGAAAAAGGAATATTAGAAGTTCCGGTTTTTCCAGCAATATAATAACCGGGAATTTTAGCTTTTTCAGCATAACCATTTTCTACCGAGCTAACTAACATTGCTGTTAATTGAGAAGCAGTTTTATAAGAAATTACTTGTCTTTCTTCTTCAGGATTAGAATAAGATGGATCGTTTATCAAATGTGGTGTGACTAATTTTCCATTATTAGCAATAGTACCTATAGCTTTTACTAATTGAATGGGAGTCATTTCAATTCCTTGTCCAAAACTGGCTGTTGCAAAATTTATTTCATAACCTTGTTTAAATTCTTTATTTTCAGAATAAGTTTCCGGCAGATCAATTCCAGTTGGTTCAAAAATGCCGAATTTAGTTAAATAGTCTAAAAAAACTTTATGAGGAAGTTGTTTTTCAACAAAGACCGCTCCGGTATTAATTGAATTTTCTAGGACTTGGGTCATTGTTTGTTCTCCCCAAACATGAAAGTTATAATTAGTAATTGACCAACCTCCGATTTTCACTACTCCTTCATCAATATAAGTGGTTTGAGGAGTAATTTTTCCTTCTTCCAGTCCAATAGCCATAGTTATAGGCTTAAAAATTGAACCCGGTTCAAAGAGTTTTTGAGTTGCTCCATTCTGAAAGATTTCTAAATTGTCAGCTGTTGCATATTCGATATATTCATTGGGATTAAAGTTTGGAAAATTAGCCAAAGCGATTATTTCTCCAGAATGTGGCTCCATCACTATAATTTGGCCTCCCTCAATAGCTAAATCTTCTTTAGCTTTTTGTAATAATTTTTCAGCTGTAAATTGAATATTATAATCTAATGTCAGAACAATATCAGAGTTGTTTGCAAGTTCTTCGTTATAATATTCTTCTAATCCATATTGCCCTTTTTTTTCAGCTCCTAAGAAACCAATTACTTGAGAAGCTAATGATTCTTGAGGATAATATCTGCCTTGTTCAGATTCAAGATAAATTCCTGCTAGGTTTATTTTTTTTAAATCTTCCACTTCTTGATTACTCAGTCTACTTTTAATTGGCGAATATAATGTATCTTTCTGGAGTTTTTTTAAAACAAAAGCTTCGTCAAGCGAAAGCATTTCAGATAAAGTTTTGGCAGTTTCTTCTATTTTTGTAATTTTGGGAGGATAAGCAAAAACCAATGGCCATTTCTTATCAATTGCTAAATATTCTTTATCTTTTAAAAAAATCTTTCCTCGAGCTGTTATTTGACTTTCTTCGCCGTTGGCGGAAACACTTTGGCCTTGAGCCAGGGCTTTATAGAAATCAGCTCGAACAATTTGAATAAAAAAAAGCTTACTAAGAAGCACTACTAAAAGTAAAAATATTAATATAAAAATTAAATTGATTCTTGTTCTCATTGCTTATTATCTTATAGCCACTGAAGTTTCCAGAATATGAATATATTTTATTTTATTTGCTCTTTCAAAGTTTTGGGTTTGAAGATAACTTACAATGTTTTTAAGAGAATTAACTTCTGAAAAATTAATTTCTAAAGCCTCATTTTCTTCAGAAAGCTGATTTAATTGTTTCTCATAATTTTCGATGAGATAAATTTCCTTACTTAAAGAATTAACCTGAAAAACATAAAAAGATAAGAGAAACAGTATGGAAATAGAGATTGTTGCTTTAATAAATTTAGCCATTATATTTTTATTGCCGCTCTAAGTTTAGCTGACCTTGCTCTAGGATTAATTTTTATTTCTTCTTCTTGAGGTTTAATCGGCTTTTTAGTTAAAATATTTAATTTTTTTGAAGCGCAAGACCGATAAAAATTTTTTACAATTCGGTCTTCTAAAGAATGAAAGGAAATTACTACTAATCTTCCTCCCGGAGCTAATATTTTTACGGCCTGAGGTAAGGCTTCTTCTATATTGTTTAATTCGTTATTAACGGTAATTCTCAAAGCTTGAAAGGTTTTAGTAGCAGGATGAATTTTTTTATGTTGATATTGAAAAGGAACTGTTTTCTTAATAATTTCTACCAACTGAGATGTTGTTTCAATTGGTTTTATTCTTCTGAAGTCAATAATTTTTTCAGCAATCTTTTTAGAGAATTGTTCTTCTCCGTATTCTCTTAAAACTCTTTCAATTTCAAGTTTTGACCAAAAATTCAGAATTTTCTCAGCTGTTAAGGGATTTTGAATGTTATACCTCATATCTAAAAGTTCTTCTTTCAAAAAACTAAATCCCCTTTTACTCTCTTCTAAATCCCAGCTTGAAAAACCTAAATCAAATAATATTCCTGAAACAAAAGAAAATTTTTCTTTCTTAACAATCTCTTCCAAATTGATAAAAGAATCGCAAATAAGAATTAGCCTTTCTTTTTCCTTCTTTTCCTTTAAATTTTTAATCTTTTCTGAATCCCAATCAATTCCCAAAACTTTTCCTTTTGGAGTATTTTTTTCCAGAATTGCAGTAGTATGGCCTGCTTCGCCAATCGTACAATCAATAAAATCCTCATTTGGCTTAGGATCCAAGTATTTAATAACTTCTTTTTGAAGAACTGGTATATGACTCACAATTAAATTTTAAATTTAAGATTAAATGCCGAGTTCCTTAAGGCGTTCTGCTATATCCCCTATTTCTGCTTCAGTTTTATTTTTATATTTTTCAAACTCTAATTCATCCCATATTTCAACTTTATCGTACATTCCGACAAATATAACTTTCTTTTTAAGTATTGCGTATTTTTTTAAATAATCAGGTATTAAAATTCTGCCCAAATTATCAATATTAACTTCCATTGCTCCTCCTAATATTGATCTAGAAAATCCTCTGGCATCAGCTTGTGTAAAAGGAAGTTTGGCTATATTTTTAGCAACATTTTCCCACACCTTAATTGAATAAAGATAAAGACATTGGTCTAACCCCTTAGTTATTATTGCCCGTTTTTCTAAAGCCTTCCGAAATTTAGCCGGAATAGCTAATCTTTTCTTATCATCTATTGAGTATGTATATTCTCCTATAAACATATTTATTCACAGTTTTGTTCACTTATCCCCAGCTTTTTCCACAATTCCCCACTTATGTTCTTTTTAACCCACTCTAGACTATGAGTCAACCAATATTAACCACTCTTAAAATCCCGATAAAAACTGAGTTTTATCCACAGTATATCCACAGACAATAAAAAAAACAGTCATAAATGCTGTTTTTTATATTTCTTATCTAATAGAAGTTTATTACCTAATATTTAGTTTAAATTTCTCTGGATCAATTTCTATTTTATCTCCTTTTTTCAGTTTGCCTGATAAAAGAGCTGAAGCTAAAACGTTTTCTATTTTGTTCTGAATTACTCTTTTCATCTCTCTGGCTCCAAAGATTGGAGAATAACTTAATTCAACAATCTTTTCTTTAAGTGGCAAGGTAATAATAAATTCAACATTTTTTTCTTTAAGGTTTTTCTTTAATTTTTGAAGTAGAAGTTCAGCAATATCAAGAAGGTTTTCTTTAGACAACGGCTTAAAGACAATTACTCCATCAAACCGATTAATAAATTCGGGCCTAAAAATAGCTTTTTCAAACAAGTAGTCTAAAAGTTTTTCTTTGACCTGAGACCATTCAGTCTTTTCTTTTAATGCTTCTAAAATTATTTTGTAACCAGCATTAGACGTAGCGATAATAATTGAATTTTTAAAATTAATTTTTCTGCCCAAACCATCGGTTAAAAATCCTTCGTCTAAGACTTGTAAAAATAAATTTAGAACATTGGGATGAGCTTTCTCAATTTCATCCAGTAAGATTAAAGAAAAAGGATTTTCTCTGACCTGAGTAGTCAATAATCCTTCTTGTTGAGGTGAACCAATTAACCTTGAAATATCTTTTATTGCTTGGAATTCAGACATATCAAGCCGAATCATTTTTTGTTCCGAACCAAAATATATTTCAGCTAAGGCTTTTGATGTTTCAGTTTTTCCAACTCCAGTTGGTCCTAAAAACAAGAAGCCACCCATTAGCCCTTTTTTGATTGTTATTCCTGCCCTAGCTCTTCTTAGAGCAGCTGATATTTCATCTACGGCTTTATCTTGATTAATAATTCTCTGATGAATTAATTTTTCCAAATTGAGCAAAATTTCTTTTTCTTTAGTTTCTATTTCGCCAACCGGGATTTGAGTTTTTTCTGAAACAATCTTAGCTACATGTTTTGGCAAGACTATCTTATCTTTGATTTGAGAAATATAAACCATTACTTCATCTAAAAGACCAACTGCTTTTTTAGGAAAAGGTAAAGAAGGAAGATATTTTGCAGCTAAACTAATTATTTCTTTTAAAGCTTGATAGCTGATAAATTTTTTATATTTTTGTTCATAAATTAAAGCTAATCTTTCTAAAAGCACTAAGGTTTCTCTTTCGGAAATTTCAGAAACTTCCACTTTTTCAAAAAGGTTTAAAATTTCCGGTCTCTTTTCAAGATATTTATGAAGACCTTGATAAGTAGTAATAGCTATAATTTGAAAACCAGACAAAGCCAAATAAGAAGAAATAATTCCTGAAATATCAATTACTCCAGGTTGTTTCTCGCTTTTAATAAAATTATCAAAATCGTTAATAGTTAGAATAACATTATCAGCTGTTAATGTTTCTTGAAAAATTTTGTCTAAAATAGCTTGAATTTCTTCCTGATTCTCGGCATTAGACAAAAGAAACGAGATATTTAGTGCCTTTATTTTTTTATAATTAAGATTTGGCAGACTTTTGCCCAAAAGAAGTTTTGCTGCTAGTCCCTGAACAATGCTTTTTTTACCTGCTCCAGGTTCTCCTATCAATAAAACATTATTGTCTTCTTCTTTGGATAGAATTCTTTCTATCGCCCTAATCTCTTCTTGATGACCAATTATTTCAGGAGAACCTCTCTTTTTTAGCACTTTTGATAAATCTATTGAAAATTTATCCAAAGTAATAGTGTAGCCAAATGCCCACTCTTTAGCCAAAGAACCTTTTTTAATCAAATTTTCCCATTTCCAAAATTTTTTTCTTTCTTTAATTTCCTCTTCTAAATTTTCCTCCCACCAAGTTAAATTTTCGACATCTTTCGTTGTCAAATTATTTTCAATTAAAATTTTCTTGAACATCGGCTCATATTCAGACAAGGCAGTTATCATATCTCCTTTTTCAATTCTTTGATGTTTTTTTCTTTGAGCAACTTTCAGAGCATTTAAGATTACTTCTTGCTTAATATCAATTTTGACATCAATAGATTTCTTTAGATATTTTTTTAATTCTTTTTTGATTTCTCTTAAACTTAAAACAGCTCGAGAAAATACAAAATTAAAATTAGGATTATTACAAAGAAGATTGTAAAAAAGACGAGTTAGGTCGTTTTTTGATCTGCAAACAGCTTCGGCAACTTCAAAATTCATAAATCCTGCAAGATTATATTTTTCGGGTTTTGAAAGGGCTTGGACAATCGTTGTTTTTAATTCAGGATTTTTAAATTTTGACTTAAAGAAGTTTATTTTTAAACAAAGACTAATAGATAAAGTAAAAAGTATTATCAATAAACCGAGTAATTTTGAATTTAAACTTTGAGGAAAATTTTCACCTAAAAATCCGTAGAGAAAAGCTAAAAAAATTAAGATAAATAGAATTAAAAATAAGTTCTTTAATAATTCGGCAAGTCTAAAATAACCTTTCCATCTTACGGCTTGGAAGATTGCTGTTTTTTTAAAATTAAAGAAAAATTCTGAATCCATAATAAATTCCAAAAACTAAAAGAACAGGCAATATAACCTGTCCTATCAGAATAAATATTCCGATAAAAATGATAAAAATTTCTACTGAAAGTCCAATAAAAATTAGAAGAGTTCTCAAAATAACACCTAAAAGACGAAAGATTAAATTAGAAAATAACGCCGTAGAATATTCGCCGATGTCAAAACCTTTTCCATGATATATTTTATATTTTCTCCAGGGAGAAAAAAAAGTTCTTATAAGCAGAGGAATTGAAAAGTAATTTAGATTGAACAAAAGAAAATTTTTCCAGACTTTTAAAATATTTCTCGGTACTTCAAAAAATTGCCAAGAAAATCCTTGGATAAAGATGTTTTGTTTTTTCGTAATTTCTTCCATAAAAGGCTAATATGCCTAAAAAAACATTTTAGTTACTTGCCAAAAAGCAACACTAAAAACAATTATGGTAAATAAGATATCTAAAAGTATAATCATATAATGTTAATTTGTTTATTTTTTTACTAATTTTACTCCTATATTGGATATTTGAGCTCCTCCAAAAATTAAGATTCCGGCTAAAACTGCCCAAACGGTTAAATTAAACAACTTAGGAATAGTATCAGCTGGAATTAACCCTTTTAGTTGTTCTCCAATCATTTCTTGCATTTGGGACTCTATACTATTAGAAGTTTCTTTTTTTTGAGAAGAAGCTTCTTCTGTCTGAAAAATTTCCGGTATAGCTGCCTGGCCGGTAAACATATTATAGGAAGAGTATAAAGTCCAAGCTATTATTAAAATACCAGCTATTAATAATGCCCACCCAAAGATTTTTGTACCCATATATTTTTACTTTATCAGAATTTAGTTAGTTTTTCCAGTTCTTCTAAAACGTCATCGGGAATAGGCGGTGGTTCTCCCAAAGGACTTCTTCCTGGATATCGCCAAGCACTGATGATTCTAATTTGTTTTGGTTTTTTTATTAATTGGTACATCATCCAAACTTCAGTCGGATGTTTTTTTGTTCCGGTAATCTGCATTACTGCAATTGTTTCTGGAGCTACTCCGGTTTCTTTTCTATCGGGTTTTCGCAAAATTCGCAAAACTCGCTTTTCCGAAAGTTGATACTGCTGCATTTTTCCTTTAGAATGCTTTGTCCAGGAAATTTTTCTATCTTCCGGCAACTTCAAAAACATATTTATTTAATTTCGTAAGTAATAGTAACGGTTACTTCTATTTTATTTTCGCCAGTTTCTATTTGAGGTTGAGGTGTTGCTTCTTCGCCAGCATCAAAACTTATTGTTTTTTCTAAACCGTAATAACCAGGAAAAGTTCCGCTTTCTTGAAAATTACTAATTCTTATTAAGCTTATTCCCAATTGAGAAGCTAATTCTTTAGCTTTATTTTTAGCTTTTTCAATTGCTTGCGCCCTAGCTTGATCTTTAAGTTCGTCCTCTTTATCAATAGTGAATTGTAAGTTTCCTACTTGGTTGGCTCCTGATTGAGTTGCTTTTTCAATAATATCGCCTATTTTTTCCATATCTCTGATTTTTACCTGAAGAGATTGTTGAATTTCATAACCTACTAGTACTCTTTCTCCTTGAGGAGAAGGAGGAATTTGAACATCTTTTTGCCATTCATAGCGAGGATAGATATTAAAGCTAGTGGTTTTTAAATCTTTTTCTTCCACTCCTTGATTCTTGATAGAATCAATTATCATATTCATTTTTGTTATATTTTGGCTCATTGCCTCGTCAACAGTTTCAGCTTCCGTTATCACTGAAAAAGTAGTTAAAGCCAAATCGGGTTTAGCATAAACTTCACCGGTGGCAGAAACAGTAATGGTATTTTCACTTTTTTCAATTTTATCTTGAATATTAATTCCTACCCAAATAATAAGAGAAACCAAAAAGACTGTAGTTGTAATTGCAAGGATATTAATTATATTTTTTTTCATTTTTATAAATTTAATCTTAAAAATTATTATTATTCGACCTTATTATTAAGTTTATTAATTTTACGAAAGATAAAATAAGAATAAATTATTGGAGTAAGAGCTGTTAATAAAATAACTGCGATAAAAATTGATAAGAAGTACTGAGGAAATAACAAGCTGAATATGGCAAGTATTCCGCCAACAATAAAACATTTTCCGCCAAATTGATGGGTTTTATCCCAAACCTCTTCTGAGTGAATAGTCCAAGGAGTTTTAATGCCAACGAAATAGTTTTTTTTGACTTTTGGAAGAAATATTCCGATTAAAGTAAATAAAACTGAAAAAGCTGGGATAATGAAAAAGTTTATGTTTAACTTTGTTTCTAAAGCAGCCCAAAGAGTATAAAAATAAAGCAAAACAAAGAAGAGAATAAAAAGAGTCCGGAACCAAAAATAAGGAATAGCAAATTTAGAATAATTCTTTTTTAAAGGATCAATCAAAGGAATAAGAGTAATTAAAAGATAGATTCCTAAGGTTATGCTGGGAAGAAAGAAAACACCGAAATTTCTGCTTGACCAGGCATCAATTTCTCCCTGAGCATTCCAATGAGAAGGAATAGTTTCCGGTAAACTAGAATATGAAAGAAGTCCTACTACAAAAGCAAGAATAATTAAAACAATCGGTAGAATTTCTTTTTTAGTAATAATTTTCATAAATTATTAAAGGCCCAAGTCTTTAGCAATTTTTTGCATAGCTTCTATGCCTATTTTAACAAAATCTTCTAATTTTAGATTAAGAAGCTCTTCAGATTTTTTAATAATTTCTCTATTAGCCCCTTTGGCAAAACTTTTTTCTTTAAAACGATTCAAAACATTTTTCAAAGTTAAATCAGCTATTTTTTTTGAAGGTAAAACTAATGTAGCTGCTACAATTAATCCGGTTAAAGGATCAGTTACAAAAAGAGCTTTCTCTAAAAGAGTTTGGGGAAGAATATTGTGAGCTTCATTATGAACTTTTACTGCCTGACAAATATCTTTATCTATACCCAAATCCTCAAGCATTTTTGCTCCTACTAAAGAATGTTGGGATAAATCATCTTTTACTTTTTCATAGTCTATATCATGTAATAGTCCAGTTAAACCCCATTTTTCCTCATCCTCTTTAAAATTGCGAGCTAAAGTTCGCATTATTGCTTCCACAGCTAAACAATGCTTTATCAAGTTTTGATTCTGAATATTTTGTTTTAATGTTTCAAATGCTTCGCCTCTAGTCATTTTTATTTTATTTTAGTTAAAATCTTTTTCCAATCCTTGTAATTAAAAATACCTTGGATAACTAAACCTCCTAAAACTCCATAAAAAAATTGTGAATAGAATAAATCAAAAATTAAAATAGATATAAGAGCTCCTAAACCAAATAACCAATGATGTAGATGGAGTTTGTAGCTGCCCATCTGAAAAGCAAGAGATTTTATTTTTCCTTGCTGCCCAGTTTGCTTTCCGGATAAAAGTTTAGCTGTAAAATACCCAAGAATTATTCCTAAACCCAATTGTAAAGACAGCCAGATTGAAATTCCAGTTAAAGATACTTTAGAAACATTAAGGCCAATCTTTTTTATATTCATATATTTATTATATCATTTTTTTTTACGAAACAAAAAGGCATGATCCAGGGGGAAAATATTCTAGACCACGCCTTTCCCTATTTTCATAGGTTTTTCAGCTGCCTCGTGGGCAGCCCTAGCTGCTTGGCGACCGAACTTCTTCACAAGCTCTATCCGCTGGTTTAATGGGAAGTCGAGGACTGACTCATATCCTTCAACTTTGAATGATACAAGCTTCCAGGAACCATCGTCAGCTTCATAGTATGCCTTATAAAAGAATCTAAAGGGTCCTCTTACAAAGCTCATTGACCTTGCCCAAACTTTTTTCAATCTACACCTCCCTTTTTTCTGTTTTTAAGTCAGAAAGTTTTGCTTTCCTTAGAAAGCTTCGCTTTCCACTGTTAAATTGTAACGTATAAAATAATATATGTCAAGTTTTATTTTCTATTTTAATAGAATTTTTGCTTCTTTTATTAATAGATTGAAACGACTTGGAGATACTTTAACCTTTTTAGCAAGCTTTATAGGATTAATTTTTAAAATATCTTTAGCTAATATAATCTTTTCTGAAGTTAAGATATCAGCTAAATCTTTTTTTAATGAAGGAAGAATAGTAATTGGATATAAGTTTTGATTTTCAATAAAATACTCTAACCCTTTAGGTTTAGGATATCTCCATCCCAAAAGACAGGTATTTACGCATTTAGAATATCTAATAGCCGATGTAGTAAACTTGGTATTGGTAACTAAAATAGTTTTTAATTCAAAGTTTTTGAACGTTTTTTGCCTTAAAAAATATCCCTTTTTAAGATCTAAGAATCGAGCATAATTAGACAGAGCTATATCAGAATGAACCCTTCCTTCTGATAAGTTTCGATATTTACATTCTCCAATATAGAGTAAATTTCCTTTCTGGGCTAAGAAATCAATTTCATAACGTAAACAAAGACCCTGAATATGCTGATTTAATTTAACTTGAAAACCTTGCCGAGAAAAAATCTCTACGATATATTTCTCAAAAGGAAACCCGGTAGGTCCCAATTTTCTCATTGCTTCTTTGAGAGAAAATTTTATAGCCAAATTCGGCGCTTCCCAACGAAGTATTTGCTTTATTTTTTTAAATATTTCTAAGGTTTTAATACCCGGATAAATTTCTTTTTGAATAGTTTTAGCAATTTCTTCAGCCAAGCTTTTTGAGGCGCCAATTCTCTTTGCGCTTTGATATACTTTCCTCAAAGAAAAAAGCTCTTTCTCCCCTCTTGAATTAATTACATAAGAAGAATTCATATTCCTATTTCTATTTGAGAAACATCATCTAATATAATTTCCGGCTTACCTTGATAATCTTTAATTTTTCCTTTTACTCTGACAGTTTTTCCCGAATAATAGTTTTGCGGATTTTCAACAAATTTAGATTGGTTAGAACTAAAAATTACTGCCGTAAAACATTGATTGGGATAAGCTTCTTCAAAATTCAAAAAAGTAGTATCAGTTGCTGATTTATAAACATCAATAACCTTTCCTTCAACAATCATTTCTTTACCAATATAATTCCCTGCATCACAAGCTAAAACTACTTCTAAACCGGTTTTTTCGGGAACAAGTTCTTTAAAATTCTCTTCTTCTCCCCATTTACAGCCGATTTTGTTTTCAATGGCTTCTTTTTCAGCTTCATTTATAACTTCCTTATATTTTATATCCGGTTCATAAAATCGAGCGATAGCTAAACCTTCTTTTACTAATTGAAGATTGATATTTTTATTGTCAAAAAAAACATATCTCAGAGATCTGCCATATTGGTCAACATCTGTTTGATCTTTTTCCAATTCAACTTTTTTATTTAAAACCAATTCTTCAAGGCGTAATTTAGCTGCTGTATAGCAAGGATAACCACTTTCATCCGTATCAATGCCTAAAAGCCTTAAATGATAGCCACCTTCAACTACTATTGTATCCCCATCAATAACTTTAGTCACTATTACTTCAGATGAAGCTAAATATTGGCCATTTGTAATTTCTGCTTCTCCTTTTTCTGAAATTTGTTTTTTAGACGAAACATAAATAGCAGCTCCAATAATTAAAGCTCCAATAATAATCGCCAGGAATATTTTATTTTTCTCTAAAAACTGTTTCATAGTGGGCACTATAGGATTCGAACCTATGACCTCTTCGATGTGAACGAAGCACGCTAACCCCTGCGCCAAGTGCCCTGTTATTATTATTTTGACATTTTCTATACCTTTTATCAAAAAAAAGAGCGGCTAAGAGCGTTCAAAACACTCTTAGCCACTTGCCTTAAGTGAAATAAGGCTTGGTAGGAGGCTCGATAGGTGGTGTCGGTTTGGAAGGTCTAGGCTCTTCTATGATAAGTGTAGCTCCACACTTGTCACAGATCTGTTGACCCTGACACAGGGCCCAGCCGTAGTAGACCTTTCCACATTTGGGATTAGGACATGTCCCTTTCAACATCTTTCTCCTCCTTCACTCAGACAGACGTTAGGCGATTGTCAGTTTCTCAATCAAGGATTTCAACTCCTCCAGATTCAGTAATCCGTAGTGATTCCCATTAGACCCTTGGACCCTATTCAACTCTTCTGTCATAATGTGAATCATCACCCACTTTTCTTTCTCCGTAGCCAATATTATTGGCATTTCACTCTCCTTATCCGAATGTACTGTTTTTATAATACTACAAATTAAATAAAAGTCAAGTACTGAGCCTCCATAGAGGCGAGGTGGAAGATGAGATTTACCTCATCGCCTGTTGAAAATTAAAAAAGGAAACTTCTTTAATATTTGTTATTTTTTTATAAATTTTCTACAATATACTTGATGCAGGTTTTTGAATTTCATTTTAATCCAAAAAGAAAAGAAGATTTGGTTTTCGATAGTTTTTGTTATGAACCGGAAAATATCTATGAAAGGAGAGTAGGAAGTTTATACATGGTAGGAAATCTAAAAAATGTTCTACCTAAAAACAACCGCTTTCTTGATAATTTATCCAGTGTTATTAAAGAAAAATATTACAGTCCAAAACTTCATTTACCAGAAAATTCACTTAAAGAAAGCTTAAGAACGGCTAATGATCACTTAGAAAGAATTGCTAAAAGTAGTGATGTAAGCTGGCTTGGAAATTTAAGTTTTGCCGTACTTTCTTTGAGAAACTTTGAACTTAATTTTACTAAGGTTGGAGATTTAAAGATACTCTTATTAAGAGGAAGAGGAATTATCGATATTGACGAGAAATTAAAATTAGAAGAAATTGACCCTTATCCTTTAAAGATATTTGGCAATATTGCTTTTGGGAAATTGGCTGAAAATGATTTGATTTTAGTTTTGACAAAGGAAGTTTTTGATTATTGCCAAAGTAAGAACCTTTTAGACAAAATCGCTGAAATAGTTCCCTTTGACGGAGAAAAATTAAGGGGAATCTTTAATCACGGTAAAGAAGATCTTTTAAATATTTCAGGAGTTTGTTTAGTTATAGCTTTAACCAAAGAAACTTTAATCAAGAAGCGAGAATCTATTTTACCACAACAAAAAAGATTTTCTCTGAAAGAAGCTTTTACTCCGATTATTAATTATATTAAGAAATTAATTAAAAAACCTAAATTAAGACTACCTCATCCATCTATTCCTAAATTAACTATTCATAAGCCAGCTATTCCTAAAATTATTATCCCTAAATTAAATATCAAGATTCCATTTATGAAAGAGAAGATGGAAAAAAGGATAAAGACTTCTTCTTTTAAAAATATAATTATAATTTTAGTTTTAATATTTCTATTAGTTTTAGGGTCTTTTGTTTTTCAAAAGGAAAAAGAGCAGCAATTAAAAGAATATCAAACCACCTTAAGTCAAATTCAAGAAAAAGTTAGCCAAGCAGAAAACCTTTTACTTTTAAAAGAATTAAGACCAGAAGCTCAAAAACAAGCAAACTTACTATTGAAAGAAAGCTGGGATGAAATTTTACCTTTAACTAAAATTCAAAATTTACCATTGAAAGAACAAGCTCTCGCTATCCAAGAAACAATGAAAGGATATTTAGAATCTCTTAACAGGATGAAAATAATCGAAGAACCTTTATTGTCTCCTGATTTTGATGAAAACGAATTTATTTCTAAAAAAATGTCTGTTTTAAGAGAAACTGCTCCGGAAAATTTTACGTCTGATATCTTTTGTGATTATAAATCAAACCTTTATTCTTTAGACAATATATCCGGAGAAATAATTAAATATATTTCAACAGGAGATCTTAAATGGGCCGAACCAAAGGTTTGGATAAAATCTGATTCATTAATTGAAGCAAAATCAATAATAATAGACGGAGGCATTTGGATTCTGAACAAAGATAATTCAATCAGTAGATATTATGCCGGTAATCTTCAAAAAACCTTAGAATTAAATATTTTCCCGGAACCAAAAAACTTTTCCAGGATTTTTACTTCCGAAACACTTCCCTATCTTTATATTTTAGAACCAAATAAAAACCGGCTTATTATTATTAATAAAGCCGGCGAAACTATTAAGCAGTATCAAAGCGAAAAGTTTGACAATCTTTCAGATTTTGCCGTATCTCTTAACGGCAAAACTATTCATTTATTCAATGGCTTGAAGATTTATCAAATTGATATTCCCTGAAAAGAAAAATAATTAACATAATTATCGGAATTATTAAAGGCAAGCATTTCATCAATATAGCTAAGATAATTAAGATGATTATATTAAAGATTGAAAGCCAAAAATGTTTCTTTTTATCTTCTGCTTTCTTTTTTTTCTTTCGAGATAAGAGAAGCAAGGCAGCTAATATAGCCATAATAAGAGCTAGAATCCAGCAATAATTGTCTAAGCCAAGACCCACCAGGCGATTCAGCCAAAGCCGTGGCCGGAAGTAGAACCAGTGTCAGTGCCAGTATCAGAATTATTACCTTTTTCACTTCTTCTCCTTTTCTCTTTAGTTTTGATTTACTGCTTTGTCAGCAGTAGCCAAAGAAAAAATTTCCAGTCTTTCCTGAATGTCATTCAGTCTTTCCCGAATGTCAATTTTTCTATAAGCATCACCTCCCTTTATTTCCAATCTCAGCTTATGTCAATTATCAGTATTCTTCTCTCAAAGAGCCAAAGAACTATTATATAAAAAGGCCCTCCTTGACCTTTCATAATTGTTTGTTTTAACACAAATAAAAAACTTGTCAATAGTTTTGATGTCCTATCTATGTCCTACCTTAATTATATTTTTTAACATTTATAAAAAACCAAGTCCTTGCGGACTTGATTTTTAAAATTTCGGAATACTTGTCCTATTTTAATTCTACTTTGGCGCCGGCTACTTCTATTATAAAAGTTTTAGAAATTCATCTTTTGAAATTTCAGCTTGTTTTAAAATATGTAAAAGTGTCAATTGGGGAATATCTTTTGAATGAACTGGAACAGTAATTTTTAAATAAGATTTTGTCCGATGGAATAACCGAGCATGACTTCCAATCTGGTGATGAATATAAAAACCGGCTCGCTGAAGAGCTCGGATTACTTCTTTTGGTTTCAGTATTGGCAAGGTGGTCATTTATTTTAGAGAAAAAGAAACTGCTACTTTTTCTCTTATTGGCTTTTTAAAAGATTGAGGTCTTTCGGAAATTATTTCTCTACTCTTGAAAGCGCTTTCTAAATAACAACGTAAAGCATCTTTAGCCATCTCTTTGGATTCCTTCAAGTTTCGGCCAAAGGTACAAATTTCTGGGATAGCTGGGAAAACAACATTAAAACCACCGTCTTTTAAGGGTTCATAAATTACTGTATAAGAATATTCTTTTGAATGAATAAATTTTTTAGTCATATTTTATTAATTTTTCCATATTTATAGACTAATTGTTAGTTTTAACCTTATATCCAGTTTAAATTATATCAAAGATACTGTCTTTTTCTTCATCTCCTCAGCTTCTTCTTTCTTTAAGTTAAAGCTTTTTTTAATAAAGAATTTATATTAATTTTTTCCAGATTAAACTTTGGTTTTTGCGATTTGGGAACAGCTCTATTTGCGGCTACAGCACGTAACATCTCTGCTACATTTTTATTGGTATTAATAAAAAGTATAGATTTTTTAGCTCGTAGATTTTCCTTCATCAATAATAAGGCATGGGTAGCAGAACGTGAAATAAATATTACATTGATGAAATCCAAATCGACCAATCGGGTATTGGTTTTTTTAATAAATTTCTCCAATATACTAACTATATCACGAGAGCTTATAATCGGTGCTAATAAATTGGCGACGTCTATTGAAGTTTTCTTTTCTTTTTTAATATTTTTCATATTTTTAATTGTCGTATAAATATTATTTAATTATAACATAAATTAAATATTATTCTAAAAAATAAGAGATATCAAGAGGTCCTGTCGGTTTTGGTATTCTATAAGCAATAATTACTCCTTGCCAATAAAAATTAGGAAAAAATACCAATCTTTCTTTTTTGTTTTCGGAAACTAAACCAGCAGCACCCGATATCATAATAAACCCTCCATTTAAAACGTCGCATATAATCTTTTTAGATGTCCAAACACCATAACCTCTTTCTCTGTCAGATTTTACCGAATTACCCTTCATTACTTCAGTAATGGCATCGATATCTGATAATTTTAGATTTTTTTCTTCTTTATACGCACCGGCAAATCCCCTACCGCAATCAACAATGCAAATATCTAAATAATTTTTGTTAGGATAAAATTGGCCGAAGATAAATCCGGTATCTTTCTTACTATGCTCAAATATATTAGTCACCAACTCTGCAATAGGATAACAAACAGCGTTTTGCGCTCCTGGAATATTACCAAGTGTCTCGTAAATTTTTTCCGAAAATAATGCTTCTAACCTCTCTCTTTTAGTTCCCTCTTTTTTTCTTAATATACTTATTGGAATATAACTTTTGTATTTCTGAGTTTTTCGTTGAAATGAAGAAATAGAATCTATACCCTTTGGAAAGTTTACTGTTTCTAGGTATGTTTTAATTTTGGACAATTGATTTATTCTATACTCACTATGAGTATTATTTATATAGGCACTTATAGGCAACACTAATAAAGGACAAACCCAATCAAGCAAAGATAAATCAAATTCTAAATCTTCTTTATTTTTAGTATTTATAAAAGTTCTATACAATGATCCTAATTGAGCTACAAGAGAATCATTTTTGGGCAACGGAACAATGACATTTTTCATATCAACCTTATTCTACCAAAAAATCATTCTTTAGGCGATGTCAATAACTGTAAAAAAAACCAAGCCCTGGCGGACTTGATTTTTAAAATTTCGGAATATTTGTCCTATTTTAATTCTACTTTGGCGCCGGCTGCTTCAAACTTTTTCTTCATCTCCTCGGCTTCTTCTTTCTTAACGTTTTCTTTAACCATCTGAGGAGCAGTAGCAGCAGCGTCAACTAAATCTTTGGCTTCTTTCAATCCTTTCTCGGTTATATCCCTTACTGTCTTAATCACTTCAATCTTTTTGTCGCCAACAGTTGTAAGCTCAATGTTGAAAATACTTTTTTCTTCGACAGAATCTGCAGCAGGACCAGAAGCAGCAGCAGGAGCAACTGCTATTGGAGCCTGAGCTGAAACTCCGAATTTTTCTTCTAAAACCTTAACCAATTCGGATAAATCTAAAACTGACAATTCTTCTATTTTCTTAACAATGTCTTCAAATTTCTTTGGAACCTTAGCTTCTTTTTTTTCTTCCTTTTTTTCTTCTTTTTTTTCTTCAGTCATAATTATAGTTTTAAAATTAATAATTGATAATTACGTTTTGACCTTAGCCAAAACACAGATTAGACCTTTAATATTTCCCTGTAAAACATTGACAAATTGAGACATGGGAGCAGAAATAGTTGCAACTAATTCAGATAAAAGCTCATTTCTAGTTGGAAGTTTAGCCAAAATAATTGTTTCTTCCGCATTCTGGAATTTATTTCCAAAGAAACTGCCTAAGATTTTTAAATTTGGATTTCCTTGGCTAAATTGATAAATTATTTTAGCAGGAGACAGTTCATCCTTAAACCCAAAAATCACGGCAATCTCTCCTTTTAATTTTTCATTTTCTATCTCAATCTTTTTTTCTTTTAAAGCTAATCCCAATAAAGTTTTTTTAACTACTTTCAATTCATTTTCAGATGCCCTCAATTCTTTTCTCAAATTAGACAAGTCTTTTACTTTCAAACCTGTAAAATCAGCAAAAACCATTGCTTTTTGTTTGGAAGCTTTTTCTTTTAAATCTTCGATGATCTTCTGTTTTTGAATTTTTGTTAATGCCATAATAATATAATAAAAAATCTGCGATAAACCGCAGACGATAAAAATATACTATTTTACCTCGAGAGGACTTAGTGATTGCCTCTTATCTACGGCTAGTTTTAAGTTTACTAAATTACTATTTCTTTGTCAACTCCTTATTAATAATATTCAGCTTTTAACAAATTATGTTCCTTCAAGGTTTTACTGAAAATTGTTTCTCCTTCTGGCGTTGATAAATAATACCAGTACAAGCTGTCCTTAGGATACACTGCTGCTATTATGCTTTCCAGCCCGGGATTACAAATCGGTTTTTCCGGCAGGCCTAATTTCTCATACGTTTCCAGAAAACAATCAACTTGTAGAGGCATCTTTGCATTTAATCTCTTCCATAATACTCCCGCAGCCAATTCTTTTTCTTCTTTCGTTATCAGTTCTTTTTCCAATAAAGAAGCCATTGTAACTATTTCCGGAATTGTTTTATTTTGTTTCTCTATTTCTTCCCGCAAATCAGAAGTTAATTTCTTATCAAAGTTATCCAGCATCTTTCGGATGATTTCTTGATTAGTTTCCGAATAAGAGAATTGATAAGTGTCGGGAAATAAAAATCCTTTCAAAGAAACATCAATAGGAGAAATCGGATATCCTATTTCTTTAAATCGTTCTTCAATTTGTTTTATGGTAAATCCTTCGGGAATGGTAATTTTTATCTTAGCCGTACTTCCCGAAATAATTTTTTTAGCAATATCCAATATATTTTCCGAAGGGCTTAAAAGGTATTTTCCGGCTTGAAGTTTTTTCTGATTACCTTTCATTATCAAATAAAAATCAAAGAAAAATTTGTTTTTGATTATCCCCTCTTTCTCTAAGTTTTCTCCGATTTGAAAAAGCTTCTGCCCTTTTTCTATGGAAAACATAGTATTTTCAACAGAACCAAGATTTTTAGGCAGATAAATCCCCTGCCAAACAAAAAACCCAATTAAGAAAATAATAATAAATGTAAGAATTAATCTAAATTTCATTTTATTTTGTGACTAACGGCACAAAAGCAAAGCCCGGATATTCAACTTTATCAAACTCTTCTTTATTTCTCTTAACAAACAGCCAAATAGAAGATTCAATTGGAACGACAATTCTCCCTCCAATTTTTAATTGCTCTTTCCAAGCTGGCAAGATTTCATCGGCGGTTGCTGAAACCAGGATTTTATCAAAGGGAGCCCTTCCTATATAACCTTTTGAACCGTCAGCGCAAACACATTCTACGATTCCTTTCTTAATAAAATTGTATTTGGCAATATTTTTCTCGCCAAACTCTTTTAATTCCGGAATAATTTCTAATGAGACAACTTTTCCTTTGGAACCAATAATTTCAGCTAATAAAGCGCTGGTCCATCCGGAACCGAAACCTACATCTAAAATTTTATCTCCTGGTTGGGGTTGAAGCTGTTCCAACATAAAAGCCACTACTAATGGCTGGGAAATTGTCTGGTTAAAACCTATGGGAAGAGCTTCGTTCAATTCAAATAAATCTTTGCTGTCTTGTGGCAAAAAGTCTATTCTTTTAATTTTTTGAAAAGCTTCAATGATTCTCTTATTTTTAAGCCAGCCTTCCTGAATCAACTCATCTATCAGAGCCATATCTTTTTTCAAGTTCTTTAAGCTTATTTCTAATTCTAAATCTTTTTAATTTACTAATTCTATCAATGAATAAAATTCCGTTTAAATGATCAATTTCATGCTGAAGAATTCTAGCCAAAATTCCTTCAGTTTTTATTTTTTTGCCGTCTCCATCCAAACTTTCAATTTCTACTTCTTTCCATCTTTTTATTTTCAGCCGAAGATCCGGAAAACTCAAACAACCTTCTTCCATAATTTCAGTTTCTTTTGACTTTTTTAGAATTTTAGGATTAATAAATTCTTTAACGCCGTTTTCTGTTTCAGCTATGATTACTCTTTTTGAAACTCCGACCTGTGGCGCAGCTAATCCAACTCCCTGTTCTTTTTTCATTGTTTCTATCATATCTTCGACCAATTTTTTTATCTCCGGAGTTATTTCCTTTACTTTTTCACATTTTTTTCTCAAAACCGAATTAGAATATTTTTTTATTTGAAGAATCATAGTTTTATTCGAAGCGCCTTAGAGCTTCGACTGGTTTAAGCTTTGCTGCACTTCTAGCCGGAAAAAATCCGGATAAGCAACCGATAATAAACGAAAATCCCAAGCCGAAAAGAATTAACCCGGGACTGATAGATGCATTGAAATAAAATATCGGGTGAACCTGGCCGTATATTTGAATTCCTTTGGCTAAAATAACTCCCATTAATGTTCCTACGACTCCACCCACCAGACCGACTATTCCGGCTTCAAATAAAAATATTAAAAGGATTGCCGAGTTTTTAGCGCCCAATGCTTTCATAATTCCGATTTCCCGAGTTCTTTCCCTAACCGAAGTAAACATTGAATTTGTAATTCCAATTCCTCCTACAATAATAGCAATACCGGCAAACAAAAATATAACTAATTGAATTATTCCCATAATAGTGCCGGTTATTTCTCCCATTTTTTCTGAAGTAAGAACCGAAAAATCAGCTTCATCTGCCCCAAACCTTCTTTTTCTAGTTTTTTCCAGAGCTGCTTTGATTGCTTTTGCTACAATATTTTCGTCCGTACCTTCTTTTAACTTAGCCATTGCATAGGAAGCAGTACCTCGTTTTTCTCCGGTTATATCTTGATATACTTCCATATCCATATAAACCATACTATCGTCTTGCTTGCTCCCTAAGGTTTTTAAAACTCCCACTACATTAAATTTTCTGCCTTTTATTATCAATTCTGATCCTGATTTTACTTTTTTCGAAAAAATATCCTCGGCTACCATCTTACCAATTAAAATTTCCTTTCCTTTTGTGGGCCACCTGCCTTCCGATAAATCCCATCCTTGAAAAATAGTCATAATTTCCAAACTTTTTTTCCAGGGATCAAGACCAGATATAGCAATTTGTTTTGCTTCCGTCTTATATCTGGCGAGCGTCCCGGTATAAGAATATCCTATAACAGTATCTACTCCTTCCGCTTTTTCAATAGCTTCCATATCTACTTTTTCTAATTTTGCACCGCCGAACATCATACTGGAGAAAAAATCTTCATCACCCCCTGGCATTATCATAACCATTTTTCCTCCCAAGGACTGCAGTTGCTGATTGATAGTTGACTTTAACCCTTCACTTAAAGAAAGCAGAGAAATTATCAAAAATATACCTATGATAATACCTAAAAGAGTCAACAAAGTCCTCAATTTTCTGGTCTTTATATTCCTTAGGGCTATTTTAAAATATTCTTTTATTTCTTCCATAGATATTTTCTGCCATTTGCGTGGTTTTCGACTATTTGACCATCTTTAATTTGGATTATTTCTTCAGCATAATTAGCGATATTGGAATCGTGAGTAACTACTACCATTGTACCGCCTTTCTTAATATGGTATTCAGTTAAAATTTCCATTATTTTTCTTCCAGTAATAGAATCAAGGTTTCCGGTTGGCTCATCGGCAATAATTACTTCCGGATCATTAGCAAAAGCTCGAGCTAACGCCACCCTTTGTCTTTCTCCTCCCGAAAGCTCAGCCGGCTGATGTAGAACTCTTTCTTTAAGTCCAACCATCTCCAAAAGATCTGCTGCCTTTTTGTTTCTTTTTTCTAATGATGTTTTTTGAAAAATCATTGACAGGGTTACGTTTTGTAAAGCATTAAGATTAGGAAGCAGATTAAATTCTTGAAAAACAAATCCTAATACTTTCCCCCGAAATTGAGCAAGTTGACTTTCCGTCATTTTAGAAATATCTTTTCCCTTTAAAAATACTTTTCCTTTTGTCGGAAAATCCAAACAACCCACCATATTTAACAAAGTAGATTTACCAGACCCGGAAGAACCCATAATAGTTACAAAAGCACCTGGAGTAATCTCCAGGCTTATTCCCCTTAAAGCTGACAGCTCTACTTTTCCCAACTGATAAATCTTCCAAACATTTTCTAATTTGATAACCGGCTCTGGCATTATCGTAGAATTATTTTTTCTCCTTCTTCAAGTCCGGAAATAACTTCTATCATATCATTGCTTCCGAGAAGACCTGTTTCTATTTCCCTGCTTTCAATAACTCCATCTTTAAAAATTTCAACTATTGTTTTCCCCTCTTTCTTTTGGACGGCATCTTCCAGAACAGTTAATACGTTTTCTCTGGAAGCAGTTTTAATAATAATGTCGGCTGTCATACCTGGATTTATTCCGTTTGGAATCTGTTCAAAAGCAACGGTTACTTCATAATAAACTATTCCTTCAATAAGTTTTTCAGTAGGCTCAAGAGAAATTACTCTTCCTTTAAAAACTTGATCAGGAAAAGCAACTAAAGAAATATCAACTTGATTTCCAATATTTATTTTAATTATATCCTCTTCATAAATATCAACCTCTATTTCAAAAGGATCTGTTGGTAAAAGAATAATAACCGCATCTGGCAAGGCAGGCTGAACCATCTCCCCTATTTTTTTGTTTATCTTTATTATTTGCCCTTCAATAGGACTTTTGAGAGTAGATTCTTGAATCTGATTTTCTAAAAGCTGAACTTGGGCTTGAGCTTGTTTTACTTGAGCTTGATATGAATTAACATCTTCCTGGCGAGGCGAAGCAACAAGCAAAGAAAGTTTGTCTTGGGCTGTTTTTAAAACACCTTGGGCAGTGGAAACCGAAGCCATACTAATATTTATATTTGTTTCGTTGGTCGCTTTGGCTGAAGCTATAGCTTGCTGAAAATTAGTGATATTTGTCAAAGCAGTATTGATATAACTTTTTTGAGTATCTAAAGAAGTTTTATCAGTTGCAGAAACAGTATTATAATAAGATGATTGTTCGCAGATTTCTCTGATAAACCTTAAGCTGATTTGAATTTCCTTTAAAGCTTCTTTTGTACCAGAAACAGCAAGGTCAATATTATAATGTTGATTATTGTCGTCAACTGAACCTATATAAGATTTTATATCAGCTACAGCTTTTTCAATTTCATCTTTATTTTCTCTAACCATGATGCCTTCCTGGTATTCTTCAATTCTAATACCTCCTGCATAGTTTTCAGTAAAATAAGTTTTTTGAAGTAAAACGATCACCGTTGAAGCATTATCAGCTTCCAGATAAGAATCATCTAAGCTATTTACGACATCTTCATAGGCGGAATCTAGACTTTCTTCTGCTTTAGATTGAACATCTTTTAGGTTTTGCTGACTCGATTCTAAAGAAGTTTGCGCATTAGCTACGGTTGTTTCCGCAACTTGAATTTCTTCAGGACTTGCCCCAGTCAACAGTTTATCTAATCCTGCTTGAACCAAAGAAAGAGATGCTTTACTTTCTTGAAGTTGAATTTGAAGCTGAGTTGCTTCAAGTTTAATTAATTTTTCTCCCGATTTAACTTCATCGTTAACAGCAACATAGATTTTTTCAATTCTACCAGCATTTTTAAAATTAAGATTTGTTTCCTCTCCTTTTTTAACCTGACCAGTTTCAGAAATTTCCTGAGTAATATTACCTATTTCTGTCTCAACTAAAGTAAATTTTGGCGTTTCTTTCTTTAAAAACCCTTGGTAGATGCCAATTATTAAAACGAGAACAATAATAATGGTTAAAATTATTTTCTTCTGCATTGTTCTTAAAATAACTTATTTTAATTATAAAGTCAATCTTTTAGTGGTGTGGATAACTTAGTTTATTTAATTTAAAAATTAGTTTAAAATTAAATAATATAAATAATATTTTAAAAAGGTCGAAAAAAAATAAAAAATATTTTATAAAAAAAATATGGCAGATTTAACTATTTTATTTGGAACGCCACAAATGAGCTGGATAATAATTTTAATTGGTATTGATGTTCTTTTAGGAATTATTGCTGCTTTAGTTAAGAAAGAATTTGTTTTCGGAAAGCTTTGTAATTTTATGAAAGGACCGGTTTTAAGTTATGTTTTAGGTTTCGCTGTAGTTGAATTAGTAGGAAGCTCATTGCCTTCTTTGTCCTTTGTTGTTCCAATAGTTTTTGTTTTAGTAGTTATTGCTCTCTTGGCTTCAGTTTTTGGTAATTTAGGAAAATTGGGATTACCTTTACCAGGAACTCTGAAAAAATAAAAGAAAACTTGTATATTACAAAATGCGCGTTTTTAGACGCGCATTTTGTATTTTCAATACTTAAAATCTTTATGCGGTGTTTTTTGGACGAAGTTCGAACATTTTTACTGAAATACAAAAGCCCTCTTTCATAAAATAAATATGATTGAGGGCTTCGTCCAAGGGCCAAGAGACCAAGCTCCAAACAGGAACCAAACCTCCAAGAATCCAAGGGCTTTTCTTACTTGCGGGGAAGACAGAAGACCCACTGAAAGACATCAGACCAGACACGGTTGGAAAAGCCCCAAGTACTGAAGAACCAGAGTTCCGAAACAAGGTACACCATGCCAAACACATTCGGGTTTCCATCGGAATTGGGAATCGGCTCCATTCCGATTAAGACCCACTCGTCATTCGGCTGGTCCTGGTATTGCAGCCTCAGTTGAGGACCGACTTCCGCCGGACAAAGCTCCAAGCCGAGTTCTTTGGCGCGCTCGCATATCTGGTCGCGATTGGTATCATTCTCGAAGCCGAGTTTGGCAAGCGTAACTTTGACCAGATCAATTTCAGTTTCCTTGGTAGCTACTGTGAAAGCGGGTTGCCCAAGAATGTCGTTGGCCCAGTGGTTGAGATTAATTTCATTGTCCTTCAGGGCTTCCCGGAAATCACCAGGGGTCTTTGGGCCAGTGCCGAGGTGGATGGTTTTCCAGGTCTTAAATTCATTTGCTGTCATTAACGTTTCCTCCTTTTGCTAGTGGGCTACTTCTGTAGTCATAGCCAGTAGACACCGAAAAATCAGTGGCTTTTGGCTATGACTACTAATTCGCAAGTAAATAATGAAAAGAGCTAATTTATTATGTTTAAAGAGTAATACACTAATTAATTTCTGTCAATATTTCCGTGATACATTCTACTCTGAAGTGCAACATAAAAAAATCACCTTCTTGGGTGATTTTTTTAATACAATCAGATCGCAACTTGCTCTCAGTTATTCGGGTTGCACCGATAAAAAATTGTCTTGGCGGGGACGTCAGGATTCGAACCTGAAACAGAAATTTTGGAGATTTCCATGATAGCCGTTTCACCACGTCCCCAACTCTATATTTTTTATTTCTTTATGTACCGTATGTTTTCGGCACTATTTACAAAATTTCTTCAATTATCTCTAATCACATATTACGTCTTGCGCAAAAAGCATAATAAAAGAAATAACGGTCAAGGTCTCTAAGCGAACTTTTATATTCTTTTCCACCCGTAATGGCATCGCAAAATAATTCCCTGGCGCGAGCGATTTCTTTTAAACGTTTCTTCCAACGCGGATCTTTTAATGTTAGATCAAAAAGTTCAAGAGCTCGAAATATCGCTCTCTCAAAATTATTTTGGTCTTTATCTTTCCAGTGAAGCGCCCGATTAATTTCGCTGCCAATATTTCCAAGCTGTTCACAAAGCGAAAGATGGAACCATTTTCCTTCGGCTAATTTTTTATGAATTATTTCCCTCATTTTTATTCCACGATTAATTTATTTACAATAATCTTAATCTGTTCTCGAGTCTTAAGATTTTCCACATCTCGCGAACGATTGCCATAAGAAGGTTTAATATTGATTATAGAATCGAACTCTATAAATTCTTCTCCACTCTTTTCCGGATAGAGATTAATACCCCATGTATGTTCTCGCTTTGAACTCTCCTGCTCCATCAACATTACTTCTTCATCAGCATGCATTTCGCCGCCAACAGCCATTATCCCCTGCCCAATATCAACAACCGCCTTTACCAAATCGCCAAATTGCTCTTTTGTTATGTCAATAAGTTCTTTTTTATTTATCGAACCTTTAATAATTTTAACTTCCATGTTACTTTTTCGTTTATCAAACAATAGCGATTCGAAGAAAATTCTTTCTTCTTCGCTCTTCGTTGCAATTCGAGTAGGTAAAGAAAAGATTTACTTCTTCGCTTCTTTATGCACAGTGTGTTTTTTGCACCACTTACAGTATTTTTTCAATTCCAACTTCTCCTCAGACATTTTTTTTGATTTATGAATAAAGTAATTTATTCTTTTACACTCTGAACACTGAAATTTAATAAATGGTTTCTTTTTTGTTGCCATGAGCCGAAGATGGGAATTGAACCCATGACCTCTTTCTTACCAAGAAAGCGTTCTACCACTGAACTACTTCGGCTTAAAAATGTGGGCAGGGAGGGATTCGAACCCCCGTAGCCCGAAGGCGCCAAATTTACAGTCTGGTGCATTTGACCGCTCTGCCACCTACCCATAATATTTAAACCTTATACCATATTAAGTTATTTGCCAATAGATTTTTGATATTTCTTGCGCCAGTTCTCAATTTCTTTATGGTTGCCGGAAAGTAAAACTTTTGGAACTCGCCATTTTTTAAATAACTCTGGCCTGGTATATTGTGGATATTCAATAAATCCTTTTTCTTTAGTAATTCTTTCTTTCAGTAGTTCTTTTTTTCCTAAAACTCCTGGAATTAATCTAGCTATACTTTCTATAGTAATCATTGCCGGCAATTCTCCCCCCATTAAATCATAGTCGCCGATTGATAATTCTAAATCAGCAATATGTTTTGCTATTCTTTCATCAATACCTTCATATCTGCCACAAATTAAAATCAAATGATTTAATTTTGATAATTGATATGCTGTTTTTTGGTTAAACTTTTTACCTCTTGGGGTGAAAAGAATAATCTTTCGCTTTTCGCTTTTTGCTTTTCGTTTTTTTAGAGTAGAAACTGCTCTATAAATAGGTTCTGCTTTCATTACCATTCCTAATCCCCCGCCAAAAGGGCGGTCATCAACCGTTTGGTGCTTATCTTTAGTCCATTTTCTCAAATTATGGATATTAATTTTGATTAGCTTCTTTTTTTGAGCTCTGGCAATCAGACTTTCTTTAAGATAAGAATCAAAAATCTTCGGAAAAATTGTAATAATATCAAAAGTAAACATAAAAGAAAACCGCGCTAATAATTATAATAACACGGTTTTCACTCGTAGTAAACGATCTTATAATTTTAGATCTTCAAATCCTGCTTCTTTAACAGGAGTTTTTCTTTCTCGAACAGGTCTATCACTGCCTTCTGGTTCCTCAATCTTCAAATTCACTCTTGCGTGAGTTTTAAGACCAATAATACGAACCAAGCTTCTAATAGATCTGGCAGTTGCTCCGGCTTTTCCAATAATTTGACCCATGTCCTCAGGATGCACTTTTAAAGAAAGTAGAACTCCCATTTCATCAACCTTGCGGTCAATTTTTACATCTTCAGGATTATCAACTAAAGCCTTAACAACATACTCAAGAAATTCTTGATCAGATGGTTTTTTATCTACCATAATCGTAACTGATTTTTAATCATTTCAAGTAGCCCGACCTTTCTGAAATAGCTACTATTTTATAATTATATTTCTTTTCTAATATTTGTCAATTGTCCCAACCAATTACCAAGGAAAGAAGAAAAAAGATTTCCAAACCCCTCATTAACAATTAGTTGGGGAGGAAGGTAGTTATACCCTCCTCCTGGATTGCCGTCTGATCCCAAAAGGCTTTGATTTTGGTAATGCCGGCCTCTTGGAAGATATCAAGAAAAGCTTGCGGACAGTTAAATGCGATGCTTTTTCTCTGGCTTGAGCCAGAAAACTATTCGCCATCTCTAATGAAGAATATTCACCAAGTTTTAGCAAGAGCTCATCTTGTTTCAAGTTAAAGAATATTTCATTGAGCTCTCTTAAATCCTTCTTTGAGAAATTACTGGTCAGAGTCCATAAACGGAACCTCTTCTCAGCGAATTTCTTATATTCTTCAGGCATAACTGCACAAGCATCACTTCTTGACAACTTTCCTATGATAGCACTGTATCTCATTACTATCACCTCCTTTCAATTTTCAACGACATTTATGAGAACTATATTCTCATTTTTCAGCCCACAAATTATTATGAGTTGAAAAATAAAAACACTTTTTAAAACCAACCCCGCTTCTCTAAGAAGAAAAGCGGGGCGGTGTCATAATATTAAAATTTTATCACCTAGAATAACTCTTTCCTCTATGCTTATATTGTAGCATATACTCTAAATTTGTCAAATCCTAATACTAGAAATTTAGTATTAAATTAAGAATAGAGATTATTCTGTTTTAGGAGTTTCTTCTTTTGGCTTCTCTTCTTCTTTTTTAGAAACTTCTTCTTTCGGTTTCTCTTTTTCTTTTTTTGTTTTTTTGTGAACTGAAGTCTTTTTCCCTTCAATAATTTTCTCGGAAATCAGCAAATTATAAACCGTATCCGAAGGTTGAGCTCCTACTGAAATCCAATATTTAATCCGTTCTGCTTTTAAATCTTTTTCTTTTTTAAAAGGATTATAAAAACCAACTTGTTCTATAAAGCGACCGGCTTTTGAAGACCTCTTTTTATCAACAATAACAATCTTAAAAAACGGTTGATTTTTTTTACCTGTTCGAAGAAAACGTATAGTTAACATAATAAATATTTTTTAATTTTTAACAAATTTTCTTTTAAAGTTATTAATGCTTGGTAAGAAATAGCAATAGCTTTTAAAAACCTTACCATTTCTTTACTTCTAAGGCAATTTTAGCTGCTGCTTCCTCAGCTTCTTGTTTTGAAAAACCTTCACCTTTTTCTATTAATTTTTCGTTGAGAAAAGCACCAATAATAAAGTGTTTAGCATGATCTGGTCCCCACTCTTTTAAAACTTTATAAGTTGGGGTAACTCCTATTTTCTCCTGAGCTTTTTCCTGAAATTTTGATTTAGCATCTCTGAAAAGACCTATTTTAATAATATTAGGCAATTCTTTTATCAAATATTTTTTAATAAATTTTTTACAAACTTCTATTCCTCTATCAAGAAATAATGCTCCAATAAATGATTCAAAAGTATTGGCTAAAATATCTTGTCTTGCCTTTCCTGTTTCTTGCTCTTCGCCATTAGAAAGTAATAAGAAATCATTAAATCCCAACTCATGAGAAATTTTTGATAACATTTTAGTATTAACCAAAGCTGCCCGCCAGTTTGTTAATTCCCCTTCGTTTTTATTTGAATATTTTTTGTAAATATCTTCGGTCACAATTAATTCTAAAACAGCATCGCCTAAAAATTCCAGTCTTTCATTATTATTTAAATAAAAATCGGGATTCTCATTTAAATATGAGCGATGGCAAAAAGATTGAATTAATAAATCTTTATTTTTAAAAGATATATTAAGTTTTTTTTCAAGTTTAGAAAAATCTTTATGATTCATTATTCATTATTTATTATTTATCTCTTTGTATACTGTTCCTAAAACACCGTTAATAAATTTTCCAGAATTTTCTCCACTAAAGGTTTTAGCCAATTCAATAGCTTCATTTATAGCTACTTTTGGCGGAACTTCTTCTTTCTTAGCAAATAATAATTCATAAAGACCAATTCTTAAAACATTTCTATCAATAATGGTAATTTGTTCAATAGGCCACTCTGGAGCCGCTTTTTCAATAATTTTATCAAGTTCAGAAAGATTCTGGATTACTCCTGTCACTAACTTCCAAGTAAAAGTTTCGTCTTCCAAACCTGGACCGAATTCCTTAATATTTTTTTCAATAATCTTTTTTAAATCTGATTTTTTACCAGAAAAATCCCATTCATAAAGAGACTGCATGGCAATTGACCTTGATAAATGACGCGAAGACATATTATTTCTTAGATAAATCCTGCCAAGTCAAGGATTTCTTTTTCTTGGTTTCTTTTTTTTCTTCAGTTTCTTTAACCTTCATTTCTTTCTCTCTTTTCTTTTTTTCTTTCTTGTCTAATTTTTTTAAAACATTAATAACTTCTTCTCCTTTATAATAACCACAGTTCGGGCAAACAGTATGAGGTAAAATTAGCTTACCGCATTTTAGACACTTAACTAAAACAGGGCTCTTAATAAAAATATGAGCTCTTCGTTTATTTCTTCTTGATTTAGTATGTTTTTGTTTTGGAACCCCCATAATTAAAACTCTTTCTATATATAACACACCTTCCGTATTTTTTCAACATTTTTCGATGATATTTTGTCGAATACCCCTTGTGTCTATCAAAACCATATCGAGGATATTTTTTATGATACCTTATTATTATTCTGTCCCGCCAAACTTTAGCTAAGATTGAAGCAGCGGCTACGGAAAAAACTTTCTCATCTCCTTTAATAATTGATTTTTGAGAAATTGGTGAATCGATTTTGAAATTTCCGTCTAAAATTAAAAAATCGGGTTTATGTTCCATCTTTTTTATTGCTCTCTTCATCGCTAATTTTGTCGCTTCTAAAATATTAATTTTATCAATTATCTTTTCTGAAACTCTGCCTATCCCCCATTCCACTTGAGGATTTTTTATTAAAATTTTAAAAAGTTTTTCTCTTTTTTTTGGAGATAACTTTTTTGAATCGTTCACTCCTAAATTTTGGATTTTAGATTTGGGATTTTTAAAAACTACTGCCGCCGCTACCACCGGGCCAGCCAAACAACCCCTTCCAACTTCGTCTAAACCGGCCACTTTTTTATATCCTTTTTTCCATAATTTTCTTTCAACTTGAAAACTGGGAACTTTCATATTATACTAATATAACATGAAATTTACTCATCTTCATGTCCATTCTCATTACTCCTTACTTGATGGCTTGCCGAAAATTGATGAACTTTTAGATTACGTCAAAGAACTGGGCATGGATTCTGTTGCCTTAACCGACCATGGCAATATGTATGGTGTGGTTGAATTTTATAAAAAAGCAATAGCAAGAGGAATTAAACCAATTATTGGTTGTGAAATTTATCAGTCTTTTGAAAGAATGTCGCAAAAAAGGCCAAACATTGATGATAAAAGATATCATCTGGTCTTATTGGTCAAAAACGAAAAAGGTTATAAAAACTTAGTCAAACTTTTAACTAAAGCCCACTTAGAGGGCTTTTATTATAAACCCAGAGTTGATGAAGAATTATTAGCTGAACATTCTGAAGGATTAATTGCTTTATCCGCCTGTTCAGCCGGAAAAATTCCAAGATTGATTTTGTCTAAAAAAATAGATGAAGCAGAAAAGCAAGCCTTAAAATACCAAGAAATTTTTGGAAAAGATAATTTTTATTTAGATATCCAGAATCACCCTAATTTTAAAGAGCAAAAAACAATTAATAAAGGATTGGTTTCTATTTCTAAAAAACTAGGAATTCCTTTAGTAGCAACTAATGATGTTCATTATTTAAAACGAGAAGATGCTGAAGCCCAAGACATTTTAATGTTGATTAATACTGGCTCTAATCCTGGCGACTCCGAAAGAATTACTTTAAAAGATGATGATTTTTCAATGAAAACTCCGAAACAAATGGAAGAAGATTTTAAGGATTTGCCAGAAGCAATTAAAAACACTCAGAAAATTGCTGATGCTTGTAATTTTCAATTTGATTTGGGAAAGACCAGACTGCCTGTATTTGAAGTACCTTCCGGCCAATCGCCGGATGATTATTTAAAAGAGCTTTGTTTTGAAGGAATAGAAAAGCATTACCCAAAAGCAACCAAAGAAATTCTTGACAGATTAAATTATGAACTTTCTATAATTACTCAAACTGGCTTTGCTTCTTATTTTTTGATTGTTCAGGATTTTGTTAATTGGGCAAAACAAAATCGTATTGTGGTAGGTCCTGGCAGGGGGTCAGCTGCCGGCTCTTTAGTATCTTATTTGTTGAATATTACTAATGTTGATCCTTTAAAATATAAACTTTTGTTTGAAAGATTTTTAAATCCGGAACGTATCTCTCTTCCAGATATTGATCTTGATTTTAATGATCGGAGAAGAGATGAGGTTATAGAATATGTCGCCCAAAAATACGGCAGAGATAAGGTTGCCCAGATTATTACTTTCGGGACAATGGCTGCCAGAGCAGTAATTAGAGATGTTGGCAGAGCCTTAAGCTATCCTTATAATTATTGTGATAAAATCGCCAAAATGATTCCATTCGGACAAACATTAAATCAAACCTTAGCTACGATTGATGAATTCCGACAACTTTATCTCAATGATGAAAAAGCAAGTAAATTAATTGACTTTGCTAAAAAATTAGAGGGAGTAGTCAGACATGCTTCTACTCATGCTTGCGGAGTGGTAATTTCGGCTACTCCTTTAGATGAAATCGTTCCTCTTCAGCATCCAACCCAAAACAATGAAATCATAATCACTCAATATGAAATGCATTCAATTGAAGATTTAGGTTTATTGAAAATGGATTTTTTAGGATTGAAAAACCTAACTATTATTGAAGATACTTTATCGCGGATTTATGTTGTTCAGAATAAAAAAGTTGATATTGAAAATATTCCTTTAGACGATAAAAAAACTTTTAAGCTGTTGCGGTCTGGAGGAACAGTAGGCGTATTTCAACTTGAAAGCGGAGGGATGCGAAGATATCTCATACAACTAAAACCGACTGAATTTGAAGATATTATCGCAATGGTATCTTTATATCGTCCAGGTCCAATACAATTCATTTCAGATTTTATCGCCGGAAAAAATAAAAAAAAGAAAATTGAATATCTTCATCCGGATTTAAAATCAATTTTAGAACCAACTTACGGAATTATGATTTATCAGGAGCAATTAATGCAGATTGCTCAAAAATTAGCCGGATTCAGTTTATCCGAAGCCGATGTTTTAAGAAAAGCTATCGGAAAGAAAATTAAAAAATTACTGATGTCTCAAAAAGAAAAGTTTATTGATGGAATGAAAAAAAATAAAATCAAAGAAGAGATTGCTCAAAAAATCTGGTATTGGGTTGAACCATGCGCTAGATATAGTTTTAATAAAAGTCATGCTACCTGCTATGCTACTATCGCTTACCAAACTGCTTATTTAAAAAGCCATTATCCAGTAGAGTTTATGGCAGCTCTTTTAACTTCTGAAAGAGCTGACGTGGAAAGAATTGGTTTTCTTATTGGAGAATGTAAAAAAATGGGTATTGAAGTTATGCCCCCAGATATAAATGAAAGTTTAAAAAACTTTACCGTAGTTCCTAATAAGAATAAAATTCGTTTCGGACTTTTAGCTATTAAAAATGTAGGTTACAATATAGTTGAAGCAATTGCTCAAGAAAGAAAGGATTCCGGCCATTATTCTTCGATTGATGACTTTATAACTAGAATTACTTCAAAAAACTTAAACAAAAAATCTTTAGAAAGTTTAATAAAAGCCGGAGCTTTTGATAAATTAGCAGAAAGAAATCAACTCTTGTTTAATCTGGAGCATCTTTTAGAATGGTCGAGAGAAACTCAAAAAATAAAAGACAATGGACAAAAGGGGCTTTTTGATAATTTATCTTCTAATAGTTCCGGAAAGAAATCCAATATAAAATTAACTTCTACTAATCCGGCTTCTGAAGAAGAAAAATTAATTTGGGAAAAGCAGCTATTAGGACTTTATGTAACCAGCCATCCTTTAGAAAACTTCAAAAAAGTTTTAGACAAAAAAACTCTTTCAATCTCTAAAATAAACCCCGCTTTAATCAATCACCAAGTTAAAATTGGAGGAATTATTACAAAAATTAAAAGAATTATTACCAAAACCGGAAAGTCAATGTTTTTTTTGAATTTAGAAGACCTTACTGATAAAATTGAAGTTGTGGTTTTTCCGACGATAATTGAAAGAAATCCAACTACTTTTCAGGAAAATAAAATAGTTTTAATGTCCGGTCGGATTGATAATCGAGACGGCACCCCAAAATTAATTTGTGATAATATAGAAGAAATTATTGAAAAAATATGAAAATTGAAACCATTCGACATTCTCTTGCTCATATTTTAGCTATTGCTGTTCAGGAATTTTATCCCGGAGCTAAATTTGGAATTGGGCCAGCAATTGAACAGGGATTTTATTATGATTTTGATTTGCCAAAAACTTTAACTTTGAAAGATTTACCAAAAATTGAAAAAAGAATGAAAGAAATTATTAAACAAAATATAAAGTTTGAAAAAAGGGTTGTTTCAAAGAAAAAAGCACAAGAGATTTTTAAAAAACAGCCTTACAAATCAGAATTAATAAAAGAACTTCCGGGAAAAACTGTTTCAATTTATCAAAGTGGAAATTTTATTGACCTGTGCAAGGGCCCACACATAAGGTCCACAAAAGAAATTCCGACTGATGCATTTAAATTAACTAAAATTGCCGGTGCTTATTGGAGAGGTTCAGAAAAAAATCCTATGTTAACCAGAATTTATGGCATTGCTTTTAATAACAAAAAGAAATTAGACGATCATATTAAACTTCAAGAAGAAGCAGAAAAAAGAGATCATAGGATATTGGGACAAAAATTGGATTTATTTCATATTGATGAAAATATCGGAGCCGGATTAATTTTGTGGCATTCCAAAGGAGCTATTTTAAAGAAAATTATTGAAGATTTTGCTTTAAATGAATACTTAAAAGCGGATTATAAATTAGTTTCTACTCCCCATATTGCCAAATTAAATCTTTGGAAAACTTCCGGACATACTAATTTCTATCAAGAAAATATGTTTCCGCCAATTCATCTGAAAGAAATAGCTAAAGAAGAAAAAGATGACTACCAATTAAAACCAATGAATTGCCCTTTTCATATTGCTATTTATAAAACAAAAATTAGAAGCTATAAAGATTTCCCAATTCGTTATACCGAAATGGGAACGGTTTATAGATATGAAAAATCAGGAGTTTTACACGGTCTAACTCGGGTGCGAGGATTTACTCAAGATGATGCTCATATATTCTGTACTCCTGAACAACTTAGTCAGGAATTAGTTTCTACCTTACAACTCACTTTAAAAATATTCAAAGTTTTTGGTTTTAAAGATTTTGAAGTTTATCTCTCAACCAGACCTAAAAAATATGTCGGAACCTTAAAGAGTTGGGAAAAATCAACTAATTCTTTAAAGTATGCTTTAGAGAAATCAAAAATTCCTTATAAAATTGATCCGGGAGAAGGTGTTTTCTACGGGCCAAAAATTGACATTAAAATTAAAGATTCTTTAGGCAGAGCTTGGCAGTGTACCACTATTCAGGTTGATTTTAATCTACCGGAACGTTTTGAAGTAACTTATATTGATGAAAAAGGTAAAAAGCAGCAGCCAATTATGATTCATCGGGCTCTTCTTGGTTCTTTAGAAAGATTTACCGGAATTTTAATAGAGCATTATGCCGGCGCTTTTCCTTTATGGTTATCACCAGTTCAAATTTGGATAATCCCGATAAGTAGCCAACATAAAAAATATGCTGAAACTGTTGAAAAACAACTTTCTATTGAAGGTTTTAGAATTGAAGTTAGAGATGAAAATGAAACAGTTTCTAAAAAAATTCGAGAAGGAGAAATCCAAAAAATCCCCTATCTCTTAGTAGTCGGCGATAAAGAAATAAAAACAAAATCAGTTAGAGTAAGACAGAGAGGGAAAGGAGATATCGGAGAAATGAAATTAAATAACTTTATTCTTATCATCAAAAAGTTACTTAGGGAATAAAGACAAAAGTGAAGAAGAAATATTTTATCATTACTTATGGCTGTCAAATGAACAAGAGCGATTCTGAAAGAATCGCTTCGCTTTTGGAAAAAAGAGGATATAAACTTACTTTAAAAAAAGTAGAAGCTGATTTAATTGTCGTTAATATGTGTTCGATTAGACAATCAGCAGTAAACAGAATTTATGGACTTGATCCAAAGTTTAAAAAACTAAAAGCGAAAAACAAAAAGTTAAAAACTGTTTTAACTGGTTGTATTCTCAAAAGAGATAAATCGAAATTTAGAAAAATATTTGATTCAATTTCATATTTTAAAGACAAAAACCGTTTATCAGTCAAACCAAAATATCAAAATAAACTTTCAGCTTTTATTCCAATTTCTAACGGTTGTAATAACTTTTGTACTTATTGTGTTGTTCCTTATATCAGAGGTCCTTTAGTTTGTCGAAATTATAAAGAAATTTTTAAAGAAGCCAAAAATGCAATTAAAAAAGGATACAAAGAAATCTGGCTTTTAGGTCAAAACGTAAACGATTATCATTCCCCTATTACTTCTACAGAAAATTCGGTAATAAATTTCCCCAAACTTTTTAAAATGATTGAAGATATTCCAGGAAATTTTCAAATTTATTTTATCAGTCCTAATCCAAAAGATTTTTCTGATGAATTAATTAATGTTATAACAAATTCAAAAAAATTTGCTAAACATCTTAATTTACCTGTCCAGTCCGGTGATAATAAAATTCTAAAAAGAATGAATCGCCCTTATACTGTTAAACAATATAAGGATTTAGTTAAAAAAATCAGAAAAAAAATCCCTGATATTTTTCTATCTACCGATGCTATTGTCGGATTCCCCGGAGAAACCGAAAAACAATTTCAAAATAGCATTAAGCTTTTTAAGGAAATCAAATTTAATATGGCTTATATTGCAAAATATTCTCCAAGACCCGGAACAGCTGCTTTTCAAATGAAAGATGATGTTCCTATAAAAGAAAAAAAGAAACGAGAAAAAATTTTAAGAAAGTTTCTTAAAAAATAATGTTTAATAAAAATAAAAAACTTATTGTTATTTTAGGTCCAACTGCTTCCGGAAAAACAAAATTAGCTGTTAAGTTAGCTAAAGAATTTAAAGGTGAAATTGTTTCGGCTGATTCCAGACAGATTTATTGCGGTTTAGATATTGGAACAGCAAAACCAACCAAAAAACAACAAGTAGCAGTTAAACATTATTTAATTGATATTAAAAAACTAAATCAACTCTATAGCACCGGACAATATAAAAAAGAAGCAATTAAAATAATTAACAAAATTATCAAAAATAATAAAATACCATTTTTAGTTGGCGGAACCGGATTATATATTAAAGCTATAGTTGATAATTTAGAAATTCCTACGGTCAAGCCCGATTGGAAATTAAGAGATGAGTTAGAATTAAAAATTAAAAAACAAGGACTCAAAGCTCTTTACGACCAACTTATTAAAATTGATCCTGAAGCAGCTTATATTATTGATTCTAATAATCCTCGCCGAATTATCCGAGCTTTGGAAATAGCACTAAAAACAAAAAAACCTTTTTCCCAACAAAGAAAAAAAGGAGAATTACTTTTTAATATTTTGGAAATTGGCTTGAATCCTATTAAAAATAAACTTAGAAAAGAAATAGAAAAAAGAACAGATAAAATGGTAAAAATTGGATTAGTTAAAGAAGTTAAAGATTTAATTAAAATTTATGATAAAAATTTACCGTGTTTTGATGCTATTGGCTATCAAGAGATAATTGATTATTTAGAAGAAAAAACCTCTTTAAAAGAAGCAGTAAGTAAAATTAAAAAAAATACCTGGCATTATTCCAAACGCCAGATGACCTGGTTTAAGAAAGATAAAAAGATTCACTGGATAAAAAATCAAAAAGAGGCAGAAAGATTAGTAAAGAAATTCTTGAAAAATAGATAAGGGGAGAAAGAACCATACAGCTCTCTCTCCCCCCCTTTGCCTAATTAAGTGAGATAACAATCATCTCAATCCTAATCAGGCTTTCGTTGTGCTCCTCTAGGAGCAACTGGTGAATCCAGCGCTCCTTTAGAGCTTGAAGATCTTTCTTCTTTCTGAAACTGAAAATCTTCATCTCTTCCTCCTTTCCTTATTTGCACTCTTCTCCTCTTATCGACCTTCTTTACAAAGGTGGTACCGAAAAGAACTCGAGTAGCTCTACGGAATTTTATTCCCTTTAGGTTTCTGAGACCCTTCTTGGCCAATTGATTCCATTCTTCTTTGGTATAAAGAATGAAGCCATTGTCTTTCTTCATTCTTACTATTATTCCTCTTTCACCTGCATCCAATTCCGAATATTCTGCTTTTGAAAGCAGCAATCTTCCTTTCGAGTCAAGATGTGTATCAGAGTCTTTTATAATCAATATTTACCTCCCTTTCAATATACTACTTTCTATATAAACTATACTATGTTATTTACTTTTTGTCAAGATTTTACGAAGGATATCGCTAACTATTTGAGGATTAGCCTTACCTTTGGTTTCAGCTATAATTTTACCAATTAAATATTGAAAAGTGTTTTCTTTTCCTTTTTTAAAATCTTCAACCGCTTTTTGATTTTTTAAAATAACTTCTTTTATAATTTTTTCAATTTCAAATTCGTTTGTAATTTGAACTAACCCTTTTTCTTCAACTATATGAGAAGGATCTGCTCCAGTTTTAAACATTTCTAATAATACTATTTTGGCAATCTTACTAGAAACATCTCCTTTATAAATTAGACTAACAAACTCAGCAAAATTTTCCGGAGTTATTAGAAATTTATTACTGGTAATAGAAATCCCATTTAATAATCCTTGAAGATCACTAATTAAGTAATTTGAACAAAGTTTAGCTAATTGAAAAAAATTCCCTTCTTTCACCCAATCTCTTAATTCTGACATCGCTTTTTCAAAATATCCCCCTAAATTTTTGTTTTGAACAAATATTTCTATTTCTTTATTTTCTAATTTATACTCTTTTTTAAATCTTTCTTTTTTTTGTTGAGGAAGTTCAGGAACTTCCGCTTTTATTTCATTAATAAACTCCTTGGAATTATAAAGAGGAGGCAAGTCCGGCTCAGGAAAATACCGGTAATCGTGAGATTCTTCTTTCTTTCTTTGAGAAACTGTTTTTTCATTAATGTTATCCCAGCCACATGTTTCCTGTAAAACTTTTTTACCAGAATTTAAAATTTCTGTTTGTCTTTTAATTTCATAATTAATTCCTTTCTCTACTGCCCGAAAAGAATTTAAGTTTTTAATTTCCACTTTCGTTCCTAATTTTCCATTTCGTCCAAGAGAAACATTCGCTTCCACTCTCATTTCCCCTTTTTCCATATCAGCATCAGAGATACTAAGATACCTTAAGATCAACTGCAACTCTTGAGCAAATTTTCTTGCCTCAATTGCTGACTTCAGATCCGGCTCGGTCACCAGCTCCATTAAAGGGATTCCCGCTCGATTAAAGTCAACCAAAGAATAATCTTTATCTTTAGGATGAATTAATTTTCCTGTATCTTCTTCCAAATGAACTCTGGTAATTTTAATTTTTTTGCCTTCAATTTCTAAAAAACCTCCTTTGCATAAAGGCATATCGTATTGACTAATTTGATATCCTTTAGGTAAATCAGGATAAAAATAATTTTTTCTATCAAACTTCGAATATTCGGGAATTTGAGAATTTAAAGCCAAACCAGTTTTGATTACTTTTCTGACTGCTTCTTTATTTATTACCGGCAAACTTCCAGGTTGAGCTGTACAAGTAGGACAAATATTAACATTAGGGCGTTTTTCATTCGGATCATTAGCACAAGAGCAAAACATTTTTGATTTAGTATTTAATTCCACATGTACCTCCAGACCAATTGTAGGTTGATAGTTAATCATTTGCTTTTTTGTTCCTTCATTATTTCAACCGACGAACTGGTACCGACAATATCAGCGCCGGCTTTAACCATCATTTTTAAATCTTTTAGAGTTCTAATTTTGCCTGCAGCTTTAATTTCTAATCCCGGAGCAGCTTTTCTCATAATTTTTAAATGTTTAGCTTTTTCTTTCAATTCTTCATGGCCCAAGGGACCTTTTTCTGTTGAGGTTTTAACACAAAAAGCTCCTGCCTTTTTAACAATTTCTGAAGCTTTAATAATTTCTTTATCTGTTAAATAGCCCGAACCTATAATTACTTTCGTCGGTAAAATTTTACAAATTGCTTTTAAGTCTCTTAGAACCTCGTCCCATTTTTCATGTTTCATTGCCCGAATATTTATAACTACATCTAAATTATCTGTTCCGTCTTTTTTCGCTGTTTTACAAGTTTTGATTCTTTTTTGATGCGAACTATCCCCTATTGGCGGATCAATTAAACAAACCACTTTAATATCAGTGCCTTTTAATTCTTTCTTTACCAATCTTATCCATTTAGGATTAACACAAACTCCCCGAAAACCATATTTTTTAGCTTCCTGACAAGTTTTTTTAATATCATCTTTAGTAGCATTTTTTCTTATATTAGTATGGTCTATAATTTTAGCAACATTCATATCACTTATATTCTAGCAAATTTTTCATAAAAAGAAAAAAGCTCTCCATTTTTTTATGAAAAGCATCTAATCTGTTTTGTTATATTAGAATATTAGAGATCGTCAAAAATTATCGGTATTCTTTCTTTAACCTCTTTTAAAAGATTTGTCATTACTCGACGGATTTCCCAATGAGCGTTAGTAGTAGTCCTAAGTTTGAAAATATGCCTCCATTCCCGAAAGTTACAGGTTATTATAATTTGAGATTTAATCCCTATTGGTAAAACCTGTCTTGCATCCTGAGCAACCCATTCTGCTCCTCTTAACCCTTGATACATCTGCTCATTTAGATCCATCCAGTCCTGAAAAGAAACTCTTATTTTGGTATTGTTTGATAAATTCAACTCTACTAATTTTTCATCTTTGTTTTTGTCCGGCGGAATTACCACTTGAAAATTACTCTCATCAACATATCTGGTTGATTCTTGAGTAAAAGCAGCTAATCTATGACGAACTAATTCGTGAGTAAATCCCCTACAAACATTATTAAACTCAACGGTCATACAAGAGTGTTCAATAACTGATTCGTGTCCTCTGTCTCTCAACATCATCACAAATTTTGCCGCTGATTCATCGGTAATCTTATCTCTTGATTGATAAGAAGTCCTGCCGGCAAGTTCAATCAGTTGTAACGGATTTTCACCATCAAGCCCTGCCATAATTGCCCGAATCCGATGACTTCCTTTGTTTTGTAAAATCTCTGCCATATTAAATCTCCTTTTTATCTAATAATTGAGAAAAGATGATCTCATTGATTTGAAAAAACACCTCCTCTTTAGATTTTTCTCCATTAATTATATTGATATTTTTAAAATGATCTGTCAATATTTCATAGATTTGCCAGACCTTATTTAATTTTTCTTTTTCTTCAAAATAAGTTTTAGAAATTCCTCGTTTTTCTATTCGAGAAACACAAACTTCTGGCGATACTTTTAGAAAAAAAGTTAAATCTGGTAATAAACACTCGTCGTTCAATTTAATCAACCAATTTAAATCAAGTCCTTCAGATACGCCATAAGCAAAAGTAGAAAAAAAATACCTATCAGAAATAGCTATTTTATTTTCTTTTAGAGCAGGAATAATTACATTTTTTAAATGCTCTTTTCTGTCTTCGGTAAATAATTCTTGAAGTTCTTCTGGGGAAATTATTTTTTTCTTATCTAAAACTTGTCTAATTTTTTTTCCTGCTTCGGAATCTTGAGTTGGCTCTTTAGTTAAAACTACTTGATGTCCTTTTTTAATTAGAAAATTCTTTAAAAGTTCTACTTGAGTTGACTGACCGGAGCCATCAAGTCCGTCAAACACAATAAATTTTCCAGGATAAGAATTTTTTCGCATTTTAAAATTTTTTTAGAATATTTTTAATTTCCTGATAAAAATCTTTTTCCGAACCGCTATTTTCAATTTTAAAATCAGCAATTTTGCCAATTTTGGGGATTAAAATTTCTGTTTCAGCTTTTTCTATTTCTAAAAATTTTTGAAAAGAAACACCATCATCTTTCTTCTCACCTCTTTTTTTTATTCTCTGCCATCTTATTTTCGAAGGAGCAGTAATATAAATAATTTTGCCGCCTAAACTCTTAAACATTTTATATTCATCCCAGACTCTTATCCCGTTCAAAACAATTATTCCATTTTTAATTTTTTTAATTTTATTTTCAATCCCTTTACCTAAAATATTATTGCCGAATCTTTGTCGAAGAGCAATAGCTAACCACTGTTGGTCTTCTTTTTTTACTTTATCAAAAAAAATTCTTAAAGTTTCTGTCAAAGGATCGGAAAAACGAAAACAAAAAACTTTTTTAGATAATTTTTCAATATATTGGCAGAAAGTATCTTTACCCGAACCTGTTTCTCCAACTAATCCAAGAATTTTCTTCATTGTATTAATTAAAATTTTCTTTAATATTTAAATCTTTTCCGTACTGTTGTTTATCATCTAAAACGTCTTTCTCCTGCCATTCTTTAACCCAATCTTCTATTTGAAATATTTTTATCCCTTTTTCTTTTGTAGAACAAATAGCTTTTTTAAGACCGGCATTAATAATTATTTTTTTACAGATAAAACAAGGAAAGCTATCTATTTCTTTTCCTTCCCTATCTCGAAGATAAATGTACATATCACCATTAAGAAGCGAAACGCCTGCTCTGGCAGCATTAATAACAGCATTCATTTCAGCGTGAACACTCCGACATATTTCATAATTTCTACCGTGAGGAATTTTTAATTTATCTCTAAGACATTCATTTCTCTCAAAACAATCTTTAGTTTTTCTAGGGGCACCAATATAACCAGTAGCAATAATTTGATCGTCTTTAACAATAATTGCCCCTCCTTTATTACGAAAACAGGTTGACCTTTCAGCAACCTCTTTGGCAATATTCAAATAATATTCGTCTTTTGATGATCTTATCATTTTAATTTATTTAATTTCAATTCCCATTGACTTGGCAGTGCCTTCAATTATTTTTTCAGCTCCTTCAATATCTAAAGCATTTAAATCTGCCATTTTTTTCTCGGCAATTTCTCTAAGTTGTGATTTACTAATTTTAGCAATTTTCTTTTTATTGGGTTCGCCAGAGCCCTTTTCAATACCAGCTGCTTTTTTTAATAATTCTGAAGCCAACGGCTGCTTTACTTTAAAGTCATAAGTTCTATCCTCATAAACTGTAACTTCAACCGGTAAAGCAAAACCAGGCTGTGACTTTGTAATATCATTAAATTTTTGGCAGAATTCAGCAATATTTACTCCGTGCTGAGCCAGGGAAGGACCAACAGGCGGAGCAGGAGTAGCTTTTGCAGCCGGAATTAGAAGTTTTATAATAGCTTTTATTTTCTTTGCCATATTATTAAATTTTTTTAATTTGGAGAGAATCCAGTTCAACTGGAGTATCTCTGCCAAAGATATTAACTAAAACTTTAACTTTTCCTCTTTCTTCATCGGTTTCAGAAACTTTTCCATCAAAATCTTTAAATGGTCCATCAATAATTTTCACCTGGTCGCCAACCTTAGCCTCAATTTTATATTGAGGTGTTTCTACACCCATTCTTTTTTTCAAACTTTCAATTTCTTTTAAAGAAACCGGAACTGGAGTAGTATCAGCACCAACAAAACCAGTTACATTGGGAGTATTTCTAACTATATACCAAGAGTCGTCAGTAACAATCATTTCTACTAAAACATAGCCTGGATAAATTTTTTCTTCAATTACTTTTCTTTTTCCGTCCTTTATTTTAATCTTTTTTTCTTTAGGAACAATGACATCAAAAATTTTATCTTCCATGCCTAAGCTTTCAATCCTTTGTTTAAGATTTTTAGCTACGGCATCTTCATACCCAGAATAAGTGTGTAGAACATACCATTTTTTTTCTTGAGCAATCTGCTGTTTCATAATACAAACTTATTCAATAAACTAGTACAAATAAAATCTATTGTACCTAAAAATACAGCTACTGCCACCGAAATTCCAATAACTATTAAAACGTATTTTGTGGTTTGATTTCTAGTAGGCCAATTAACCTTTTTTATTTCCAAACGGACTTCTTTTAAAAAGGTAGTTAATTTACCAAAAATATTTCTAAAATTCATAGTTTTTTAAAAGCCCTATTGGGCTCTATTTTGAAATATTAACATAATACAAACTAGATATCAAGATTTTTTACTTTTTTAGCGTGACTTTGGATAAATTTCTTTCTTGGTAAAACTTCCGAACCCATTAGTGTATCGAAAATTATATCTGCCTCTTTGGCATTTTCAATATTTATCTGAAGTAAAATTCTATTTTCCGGACTCATAGTTGTTTTCCATAATTCTTCAGAGTTCATCTCTCCCAAACCTTTGTAGCGCTGGATAGAAACTCCTAAAGATTTTTTCATCAAACGCAAAACCTTCTCTTTATCACCTTCGGTATATGCATATTTAATTTGTTTTCCGCTTTGAATTTTATAGAGAGGAGGTTGAGCTATATAGAGATAGCCACTTTCAATTATTGATTTAAAATAACGAAAAAAGAGGGTTAAAAGCAATGTCCGAATATGATTTCCATCTGAATCAGCATCAGCCATAATAATAATTCGATGGTATCTCAATTTATCCAGATTAAAATCTTCGGCAATAGCTGTTCCTAAGGCAATAATTAAGGATTTAATTTCTTTTGAAGCCAAAAGTTTATCTAATCTTGCCCGTTCAACATTCAAAATTTTTCCTCGCAAAGGTAAAATTGCTTGAAAGTGACGGTCTCGTGCTTGCCTTGAACTTCCGCCGGCTGATTCTCCTTCAACAATATAAAGTTCGGATTCTTCTGGTTTTCTAGAAGAGCAGTCAGCTAACTTACCAGGCAAAGCTAGTCCTTCTAAAATTCCTTTCCTTAAAACTGTTTCTCTGGCAGCTTTAGCTGCTTTTCTTGCTTTTTGAGATAAAATACAGTTTTCAACAATTGCTCGTCCATCTTGAGGGTTTCTTTCCAAGAAATCAGCTAGGCTCTCCGAAACTACTGCATCAACAGCTATTTTAGCTTCTGGATTGCCTAATTTTGCCTTAGTTTGTCCTTCAAATTGAGGATCTCTTAATTTAACTGAAACCACTCCGGTTAATCCTTCTCTAATATCTTCTCCAGTTAAATTATCTTCTGATTCTTTTAAAAAGCTGTTTTTTCTTGCCCAGTCATTGAATGTTCTGGTCAAAGCGGTTCTGAATCCAGTTAAATGAGAACCCCCTTCTTGAGTCCAGATATTATTAGCAAAACCTTCTTCGTAACACTCGTATTCTTCAGTATACATAATAGCAACTTCAACTAAAACTCCATCTTTCTCGCCTGTTCCATAAAAAATATTTGGATGGCGAGGACTTGATCCCCTAGTTAAATATCTCAAATAAGAACTTAAACCACCTTCAAAATAAAAATTATAAGACTCTTCTATTTTTTTTCTTTGGTCTTTGACAATTATCTTTATGCCTTTGGTTAAATAAGCCTGCTGTCGAAGATGATTTAATATCTTTTTAATATCAAATTCAATTTCTCTAAAAATTTCAGGGTCGGGTTCAAAAATAATAGTGGTTCCGGTTTGCTTGCATTTACCATCTTTTTTTACTTTTGTTTTTACCTTACCTTTAGAATATTCCTGTATATATCTAATTCCATCTCTACAAACTTCAGCCCTTGAATAAACAGATAAAGCGCAAACTACCGAAACTCCAACTCCGTGCAAACCGCCTGCTACTTGGTATGCTTTACCTCCAAATTTCGCTCCAGCATGCAAAGTGGTCATTACTGTTTCTAAAGCCGACTTTTTTGTCTGAGAATGAATATCAACCGGAATTCCCCGACCGTCATCGGTCACCTTTACCCGATTGCCAGAAAGTAAAACCACTTCAATGTTTTTAGCAAAACCGGCCATTGCCTCATCTAAACCGTTATCTACGCATTCCCAAATTAAATGATGTAATCCTTCAGAACCTGTTGAACCAATATACATTCCAGGCCTTTTTCTAACCGGCTCCAAACCTTCCAAAACATAAATATCTTTAGCTGAATAATCAGATGTTTTTTTAGTTGTTTTTGGCATATTATTTTCTTACTTGCCACTCCGGATCTTCTTCCAGAATTTTAATTATTTTTTGTTGTATCTCGTCAATTTCCTTGGAAATTAAAGTCCGTTCGGCTTGATAAATTATATGAAAAGCTAAATTCTTTTTTCCTTGAGGAAGCTCCTTTCCTTCATAAATATCAAAAATATCAATATCTTTAACTAAAGAACCTCCAGCAATATTAATTTTATTTAAAACCTCAACCACTTTTGTCCCTTGCGGAACCAAGATTGCTAAATCCCTAACAGCAGCTGGAAAACGAGAAATCGGCTGATAAATTGTTTCTTCTAAACTTAATTTTTCTAATTTTTCAAAATCAATATCAAAAACAATTACTTTATTTTTAATTTGATAACTTTCAAGAACTTTGGACGAAATTTCTCCTAGAAATCCAATTTTTTCTTTCCCTACTTTAATTTCGGCACATTTTTTAGGATGCCAAATAAAAATTTTTGATTCTTTTGGAGACGGTTCAAAGCTATCGTACCAAATATCGCTAATCCCCAATCCATTTAAAAGTGAATCTACTGCCCCTTTTACTTCATAAAATGCTTCTCCCGTAATTAATCCGGTAAGTTGTCTTTTTTCATTCTTGGGACTTTTAAATATTTTCCCTAATTCAAAAATTTTAATTTTAGAAAAATAATTTTGATTTCTTTGAACATTTTTTAAGAGATTTGGAATTAAGTTCGGTCTCAGATATCTTTGCTCGCCACTCATCGGATTTCTTATTTTTATCAATGAAGTCAAATCAAAAATTTTAGAATCTTTTTCTGAAACAAAAGAATAATTATAAACTTCATAAAAGCCGACTTCTTTTAGGATATTTTTAGTTTTATCTTCCCAAAAAATATTTAAATTCCTTTTAGATGGAATTAAAGAAGTTATTGGAAAAATAGGTTTAATTTTTTCGTATCCATAAATTCTGCCTATTTCCTCAATCAAGTCTTCTTGAATTGAAATATCTAATCTTTTTGTCGGTATCTCAATAGTAAGAATTTTAAAAGGCAAATTTTGAATTTTAAAATCTAACTTTTCTAAAATGTTTTTTATTTCTTTTTTCGGAACTTTCTCTCCTAATAATTTTTCCATATAATCCAAATCCAGCTTTATTTTTTTAGGAAAAACTTTTTTAGGATAAAAATCAATTAAACCTTTAGCTACTTTACCTAAAGCAATTTTTTGAATTAAAAAAGCTGCTCGGTTAATTGCAATTTCAGTTAAATTCGGATCAATCCCATGTTCATATCTTAAAGAAGCATCTGTTTTTAATTTCAATTTTTTTGAAGTTCTACGAATCAATTTTGATTCAAAATTAGCTGACTCTAAAACAATAGTTTTTGTTTTTTTATCTACTTCTGGAAGTTTTCCTCCTTTAATTCCGGCAATAGCTACCGGTTTTTTGTCATCAGCAATCACTAAAATATCTTCATCTAAACTGAAATTTTGTTCATCTAAAGTAATAATTTTCTCTCCTTTTTTAGCAAACCTGACAACTATTTTTTTGTTTTCTAATTTTTCGCAGTCAAAAGCGTGTAAGGGTTGTCCTGTTTCCAACATTACATAATTAACGATATCAACTATGTTGTTTATTGGCCTTAAGCCACAGGAAATTAGTCGTTCTTGAATCCATTTTGGTGAAACCCCAACTTTAACATCAATAATTACTCTGGCAGTATATCTCAGACAAGCATTTTTATCTCTTACTTCAAGTGAAATAAAGTCTTGTATTTTGTATTTTGTATTTTGTATTTTGTATTCTGGGATTTGAAATTTAGAATTAATTATAGCAGCAATTTCTCGAGCTATTCCAATATGAGAAAAACAATCTCCGGCTCGATTAGGCGTAACATCAATATCTAAAATCCAGTCATTTTTCATCTTTTTCACTTTTTCAACTTCAAAGGATTTCATAATCAAAGGCCCGGCTAATTTCTGAGGTGTCGGAAGTTTCTTCTTAAAAAATGATTGTAACCAATTATAAGAAAATACCATATCAAAATTGTTTTAAAAATCTAAGGTCTCCGCTGTAAAATAACCTAATATCATCAATTTTATATTTCATCATTGTTAATCGTTCAAAACCCATACCAAATGCCCAGCCCTGCCAGTTTTTTGGATTTAGTCCTGAATTCTTTAAAACATTAGGGTGAACCATTCCTGCTCCTAACATTTCCATCCAACCGGTATTCTGGCAAACAGAGCATCCCTTACCTCCACAATTCAAACAAAGCATATCAATTTCAAAAGATGGTTCAGTAAACGGAAAATAACTTGGTCTCATTCTAATTTTAACCGGTTTGTCGAAAAATCTTTGAAAAAATTCTTGAATAGTAGCTTTAAAATTAGCTACTGAAATATTCTTCTCAACTTGTAATCCGTCTATCTGATAAAAATTGATTTCATGACTGGCATCGGTAGCCTCGTGGCGAAAACAACGGTCAATAGTAATAATTCTTAAAGGCGGATTATTTTTTTCCATATATCTTACATCAACCGGTGTAGTATGAGTCCGTAACAATAATTTTGAACTTTCTGGTTCTAGCCAAAAAGTATCCCACAGATCTCTAGCTGGATGGTCTTTGGGAATGTTTAGGCCATCAAAATTATACCACTCATTTTCAATCTGCGGTCCTCTAACTATTGAAAAACCCATTGCTTGAAAAATCTCTTCAGTTTTCTTTTTAACTTCGGTTAAAGGATGCAAATGACCTAAAATAGGTTTCTTTCCAGGAGCACTAAAATCAATTCTTTCTTGTTCTTCAGCTTCCTTTCTTGCTTTTTCTTTAATTTCTATTACTTTTTGGTCAAGTTTTATTCTTAAGAAATTTTTTAATTGATTAGCTTCCTTACCTACTTTTACTTTTTCTACTCTTGGTAGTTTTTTTAAAGAACCTAAAATCTCGGTAAGTATTCCTTTTTTACCTAAATATTTT
>Ga0268278_1000180_pt1 | contig 49096 bp, 47 predicted proteins | sample saktaG_3_FD_190135 | JGI IMG/M metagenome (GOLD analysis project Ga0268278, IMG submission 190135) | Saline water microbial communities from Sakinaw Lake, British Columbia, Canada - sak_2010_1_5_55m | ecosystem: Environmental > Aquatic > Non-marine Saline and Alkaline > Saline ...
TGTGTAGCGAAATCAGTCTTTTCTTCTATATTTTTGAAATTTTCCTTATTTCTTGCGTAATAAGGCTTTTTGTCGTATTTATACTTTTTTATTGATTTTTATCTTGACTAAAGATAGTTAGTCACCTCGTATTTTATTATACATTAATGATCTGTTTTTTAGAATAAAAACTTTTCTCAAGACTTTTATCGTGAAACCGTTAAAAACATGCTCGTAATACCAAATTAATGTTTATTTGTAAGCGCTTTAATGTTATAATTTAACATAAGAAGATAAATTTCTTTTTTTTGCAAAAAATCGTTTAATCAATCATTATGGAGGCCATGTATGTACAATCATTTCAAGGGGAGAAGTCTCAAAACGCTGCTTGACTACTCAAAAGAGGAAATCATGGAGTTATTAAATTTCGCAAATAAACTCAAGGCAGACAAGCTTTCGGGAAGGGAAGCCAGACCTTTAAAAGGAAAAAATGTTGTGCTATTATTTGAAAAAGATTCCACAAGAACCAGGTGCGCTTTTGAAGTTGGTGCCTACGATTTAGGCATGAATGTTACATACCTCGGTCCCACAGGCTCGCAAATGGGGAAAAAAGAAAGCATAAAAGACACCGCAAGAGTGTTGGGAAGAATGTTTGATGGCATCGAATACCGTGGTTTCAAACAAGAAACCGTTGATCTTCTTTCTGAATTTTCGGGAGTTCCAGTTTGGAATGGACTGACAGACTTATATCATCCAACACAGATTTTGGCAGATTTTATGACAATACTCGAAAAATTTGGTCATCTCGAAGGCATCAAACTTGCCTACTTTGGAGATGCAAGAAACAATATGGGAAACTCACTCATGATCGGATCGGCAATTATGGGTTTAGATTTTCGCGCTGTGGCTCCAAAAGAACTATGGCCAAATCAGGAATTGTTTGATATATGTCAAAAACTTGCTGAAAAGTCCCATGGCAAAATCACTTTGACCGATGATCCCACTCTTGGAGGGAAAGCAGCTGATGTCATTTATACCGATGTTTGGGTATCGATGGGTGAACCAGAATCAGTTTGGAAAGCAAGAATAGAGCAGCTGCTTCCATATCAAGTAAACGCAAAAGTCATGAAGAATGCCAGCTCAAACGCAATATTTATGCACTGTCTTCCTGCTTTTCATAATTTAGAAACCAATATGGGAATTGAACTATATAACAAATTTGGATTAACTGCTTTAGAAGTGACTGAAGATGTTTTTGAATCGTATCAATCGGTAGTGTTTGACGAAGCAGAAAATCGTCTGCACACAATCAAAGCAGTCATGTATGCGACGATGGTGAAAAAAATATGAAAACAATCGTCGTAGCTCTAGGAGGAAACGCTCTAGGAAACAACCCAGAGGAGCAAAAAGAGAAGGTTGTGTATGCAGTTAAACCTATCGTCGATTTGATTAGACAAGGCAACGAAGTCATCATCGCTCACGGCAACGGGCCTCAAGTCGGAATGATAAACCTAGCTTTTGAAACTAGTTCAATTCATGATCCAAACCAACAGATGATGCCGTTCCCAGAATGTGGGGCAATGAGTCAGGGATATATCGGATATCACTTGCAAAATGCACTTCAAGCAGAACTTGAAAAACAAAACATGCCTCAAAAAGTTGCGACTGTCATCACCCAGGTCGAAGTCGACCCGGAAGACACAGCTTTTCAACATCCATCAAAACCCATCGGATCGTTTTATTCGAAAGAAATGGCAGAAATGCTGGTAAAATCACGCGGATATGTGATGAAAGAAGATGCCAACCGCGGCTACCGGAGAGTTGTTGCTAGCCCCAAGCCAATCGGAATTGTCGAAATCGACATCATCAAGACTCTAGTTGATAATGGGCATATCGTCATCGGTGTTGGCGGAGGAGGAATTCCGGTAATTAGAAAAGGCCATCATTTTGAGGGCGTTCCCGCAGTAATCGACAAAGACTTTGCAAGTGCAAAACTTGCGGAACTATTAGATGCCGATATGTTGATCATTCTAACAGCGGTTAGCAAAGTTAAAATAAATTTCAACAAACCAAACCAAAGTAACATCGATGAAATCAATTCCGAGGAATTGCAGGCATATATATCAGAAGGTCACTTCTTGAAAGGCAGCATGCTTCCAAAAGTCGAAGCCGCACTTGCATTTGTCAGCCATAACAAAAATCGCGTTGCAATCATTGCTTCTCTTGAAGAAGCTGCACTTGCTGTTGAAGGCAAAGCAGGAACATTGATAAGGGGTTGAAAATAAACAAATGAGACAAGAACCTATAAAAGTCGTAATCTGGGGTTTCGGAGCCATGGGCTCAGGAATGGCTAAAATGATTCTAAACAAACGAGGATTTGATTTGCTTGGCGTTTGCGACACATATGAAAACTATCTTGGAAAGAGCATTTTTGAGATTATAGACAAATATAACCCTTACGATCATGATATCATTGTCGAGAATGACATTAATAAAATATTGAATACCCACTCCCCGGAAATTGTGCTTTTGGCAACTGATTCCTTTACAAAAGCGGCATATGACAAAATTATCTTGCTGATTGAAAATGGATGCAATGTCATTTCAACTGCTGAAGAAATGGCATATCCTTTGGCAAACAATCCGGATTTGGCAAAAAAAATGGATGTCTTGGCCAAAAAATATAAAGTTACTGTCCTTGGCACCGGTGTAAATCCTGGTATGATGATGGATTTTTTGGCTATCGCTTTGTCGGGAGTGATGACTGATGTAACCCAGTTTGATATTTCTCGCATCAATAGTTTGTCTCCTTTCGGCAAAACTGTCATGGAAGAACAAGGCGTCGGTTTGACACAACTGGAATTCAAAGATAAAAAGATTTGCGGAGAAATAGCGGGTCATGTCGGTTTCAAAGAATCAACCATGATGATTGCCGATGCAATCGGCTTAAACATCAATAGATTCGAACAATCAATGGAACCGATAATCACTGATGTGAATCGGGTTTCTAAATATGGAAAAGCCAACAAAAACAATGTCTGTGGAGTAGCGATGAAAGCTAAAGTCACATTGGAAAACGGTCTGGTCATCAACATGAACCATCCCCAACAAATAGAACCTGAACTTGTAGGAGTCAAAACAGGAGATTACATCAAAATAACTGGCACTCCAGAAATAAACATGTCGATTACACCGGAAGTTGAAGGCGGCTTAGGAACAATTGCCATTTGTGTTAACATGATTCCTTTGGTTTTAAATTCTCGCCCGGGACTAAAAACCATGCTTGATCTGCCTGTTCCCCGCGCTATTGTGGGCGATGTAAGAAATCTGATCGAAACGGAGTGAAACGTATGGTTAACAAAAATGCTTGGGTTCAAATTCACAAAATCATACTCAAGCCCGAAGAAAGAGCCCAAAACCTGCCCGAAGACACCAAAAAGGTCCCTTTGGAAATGTGGGTTAAAGGTTACTTGCTTGCCGATGCTTGCATAAATGACATTGTATCAATCAAAACAACAACCGGAAGAATCGAAACCGGTGTTTTGATTCATGAAAACCCAGCATATATGCACACATACGGAAATTTTGTTCCAGAAATCTTAAAGATCGATCAAATTGTAAAATCTGCTTTTTCAAATGGTGAAGCCGATGAGTAAATCCATGTCCTATGAAGCTCTTATCTCCCGAAAAAATGAAATCATGAAAAAATCGGTCGGAATCGATTATTCTTTGTACGAAAAAGGATTGATTGCCTTCGATTATGAACGGCTTTTATCAGATCCTGGTTATACAACTGCACAAATCAAAACAATTCAATCTGACAGCGGTGTTGGAAACACGCCCCTAAAAGAATTGAAAAACATCAGTCGCCTGGCCAGAAAGTTTTCACTTCCAGGTTATGGAGCGAGAATTTTCATCAAAGATGAGGCCTTGAATGATTCAGGAAGTTTTAAGGCTAGAAGAGCATCCATTTCTTGCTACCATGCCAAAAATATGGGGTATGAGGGGGTTATTGCTGCTACTTCAGGAAACTATGGAGCAGCAGTTGCGTCTCAAGCTGCCAAATACGGATTAAAGTGCATAATTATCCAGGAATGTTTTGATTCTAAAGGAATTGGACAACCAGAAATCATTGAAAAAGCCAGAGCTTGTGAAGCCTATGGAGCGGAGGTTATTCAACTTTCCGTTGGTCCCGAACTATTTTACACTTTCCTAAAACTATTAGAAGAGACTAATTATTTCAATGCTTCTTTATACACTCCCTTTAGTGTTTTAGGCATTGAAACATTGGGAATAGAACTTGTAGAAGACTCATTAAGAATTACTGGTAAAACCCCAGATATGGTCGTAATCACAAATGCTGGTGGAGGAAATGTCACCGGTACAGCAAGAGGCATACAAAAGGCAACCAATAAGAAAATCCAAATCGTCGGTGCCAGTGTTAATCTTAAGGGATTACATATGGCAAGCGATCATGATTTCAACAAAAAAAGTTTCACAACGGGTCACACCGGTTTTGGAATTCCATTTATCACAAACCCGGATAGAAGTGACGTTCCCCGCTCTGCCGCTAGACCTTTAAGATACTTAGACCGCTATGTAACTGTCAATCAGGGACAAGTTTTCTTTGTCACAGAAATGTTGACTATTCTCGAAGGAATCGAACGAGGCCCTGCAGGAAACACTTCTCTTGCGGCGGCTTTTAGCCTTGCACAAAAGATGAAAGAAGATCAAATTGTGATCGTTCAAGAAACAGAATACACCGGAGCCGGAAAACATCATCAAGCCCAGATGGATTTTGCTCGACAAAATGGTATTGATATTTATTTTGGTGATCCCAGATCAGAAATTCCTGGCAAATCTATCATTCTTCCCCGAAAGATCAGTGACATATTTACCGAAGAAATCCCTTTGGCTGCGATTAAAGAGTCTTTCATAAGAAATGCTGTTAAAGACACTCCTGAAATCACACAAATCGATTTGAATTACCTTGTGGAAGAGACGAATTCTGATATTGAATTTGTTAAAAATATCTTAATAAAATACAACACTGCTTGGGAGGGATAACTATGAGCGATACTTTTGTAAGACAAGATGATTTTGAATCCAGAAGAAAGCACCTCGCCTCAATGACTGATGAAGAACTAAAAAACTATTTTTGGGCCCTTGCGGATAAGACGGTTTCTCCTCTGATCGATTTAGCCACAACCCATACAAGTCCCGCAATTGAGAGATCCGTTCTGCTAAGAATGGGCTTTTCTAGCCTTGAAGCCAAAGCAATTGTTGATAAAACAATTCAACATCATTTAATGGGCAAGGGAGCCGGCCATGTAGTTTATCGCTACTCGACATTATGCAAAACATCGATTCGTGATGCAGGATTGCATCTTATTCAAAATCTTGGCTGGGAAGATGTCGAAGCTAGTTTCGAGGTATCAAAATGATCGATCCAAAAGTAAAACTCCCGATTGAGGAGATTTTAAAAGATTTAGACAAATATGAGCCTAGACGCAGAGGATGGACTTGGAGAAAACCGGTAAAAACCCAGGAGATGCACGGATATATCTATAGCGAAACTTCTTCATCCCTAAAAAACTGTGTGCCACTTCCTGCAGCCAAATATTTCGGAAATATCGACCCACAACCACTCCAAGTAATCACGACTGAAATCGCTTCGGGAAAATTTGAAGACGATATCAGAAGAATGCGCATGGCAGCTTGGCATGGCGCCGATCATATCATGGTAATAAGAACCGCAGGACAGTCACATTACGACGGACTTATTGAGGGAACCCCTCAAGGAGTCGGCGGTGTTCCAATCTCGAGAAAACAAATCCGTGCCCAAAGAAAAGCTTTGGATATGATTGAAGATGAAGTTGGAAGACCAATTAATTTTCATTCGTATGTATCCGGTGTGGCAGGCCCTGATATAGCGGTCATGTTTGCCGAGGAAGGTGTCAATGGCGCGCATCAAGACCCCCAATACAATGTGCTTTATCGGAACATCAATATGATCCGATCGTTTGTCGACTCAGCGGAATCGAAGAAAATCATGGCTTGGGCAGAAATACTCCAAATTGACGGAGCCCACAACGCAAATGCAACAGCCATGGAGGCTTGGAAAGTAATGCCGGAATTATTTGTCCAACATGCCATAAATTGCGTTTTTTCAGTTAAATCCGGAATGAAAAAAGAAAATATCGCCCTCTCGACAGTTCCGCCTACAGCAGCGCCAGCACCAGATCTAAAAATCAACCTTCCCTATGCTGTAGCTTTGAGGGATTTCTTTGACGGCTATCGATTCAGAGCTCAAATGAATACAAAATACATGGAATCTTCAACAAGGGAAGCAACTGTAACGCACGTACTTAATATGATGATATCCAAATTAACATCAGCGGATATTCAATCGACGATAACTCCTGATGAAGGCAGAAATGTTCCTTGGCATATGTATAATGTCGAGGCTTGTGATACCGCCAAGCAAGCCCTCACTGGCATGGATGGACTTTTGGAAATGGTAGAAATCAAACAAAGCGGACCTCTTCCTGCAAAAGTTCGAGAACTTAAAGAACGGGCTATATTGTTCTTTGAAGAACTTATATCAGCTGGCGGCTATTTTGAAGCTGTGGAAAAAGGCTTCTTCATCGATTCAGGAATCTACCCCGAAAGAAATGGAGACGGAATCAAGAGACAGATTCATGGCGGTGTTGGAAAAGATACCGTCTATGAAAGAGATGCAGATTATTTTGCACCTGTCACTGCTCATTTCGGTAATAACAACATCAAGCAATATAACCTTTCAGACAGTGATAGTCCTTCATTGTTGATTGACGGATCAACGTTTGAAAAACGAGAAAAGATTCAATATATCGATGAGTTGGATGATGAGGACAATGTAAATGTTCGAATGCAGGAAAACGCCAGGTACAGGGATTCTTCATTAATACGGCCAGAGGTTCAGTGGCTTGGCGACGGAGTGTTGGTTGTCGATTTAACATTGCCAACATCTGTCAGATATGCTGAAGCTGCCGCGTTGGAAATTGCTCGCAAAATGAATTTGGTTGAAGCAGAAATCATTCATAAAGAAGTGCTTCACCCTAGCGAAGGTACAAGAATTCAATTGAAAGGGAGATTCGATTATGACATTGATTTGGATAATCTTACGCTTCCAAAAGTGCCTGATTTATTATCTGATCAGGAGATAAGAGACTACTTAACTCTTAATCCTTTAACTATTGTTGCGGGTACAGTCGGTGAAGATGAACATTCGGTAGGCTTAAGAGAAATCATCGACATCAAGCATGGAGGAATCGAAAAATACGGAATTAAATGCGAATATTTGGGTACTTCTGTTTCGATTTCAAAGCTTGTGGACGCAGCAATCGAAATAAATGCCGATGCAATTTTGATGTCGACAATTATTTCACACGATGACATCCATTACAAAAACATGAAGAAAATCCATGAATATGCAATAGAAAAAGGCGTTCGCAACCAATTGATAATCATTGCCGGAGGCACTCAGGTGATTCAGGAAAACGCTGTCAAACAAGGCGTTGACGCCGGCTTCGGCAGAGGCGCAAATGGACAGCACGTCGCCTCATTTCTCGTAAAGCGTCATAAGGAACTTCATACATTGTGAAGATCGATGCCCTGGTTGCGGAAATCGGCTCGACCACAACCATAGTCAATGCATTTGATAAGCTGTCTACTCCCAACCCCGTCTTTTTAGGTCAGGGATCGGCACCAACTACTGTGATTGATGGCGATGTCACTATCGGGTTGCAAATGGCTATAGACGATCTCAAACAGAATCTGTTTGTCGATTCTATTGATCCTGTAGAAACTTTTGCCTGTTCAAGTGCTGCTGGCGGACTCAAAATGAGTGTGCATGGACTAGTCTACGATATGACTGTCAAAGCGGCCAAAGAAGCCGCTCTTGGTGCTGGAGCCAACTTGAAATTGATTACTTCAGGAATTCTTGATCCCTTTCAAGTTGAGAAAATCAAGCAACTTAAATTAAACATTATCATGTTAGCTGGCGGTGTCGATTATGGCGAAACGAAGACCGCACTGGATAATGCCAAAACAATCGCCTCAATGCGGCTAAATATCCCGGTAATCTATGCCGGTAATATACAAAACCAAAATGCCATCAAAAAAATATTCCAAGAGGAACTTCAAGCAGATTTTCTGTTTCTTACACCAAACGTTTATCCAAAAATCGATCAATTACAAATCGATGAAACTAGAAAAATCATTCAATCCGTTTTTGAAAAACATATAGTAAATGCTCCTGGCATGGAAAAAGTCAGAAGTCAAATCCAAGGATCAATTATCCCGACCCCTGGCGCAGTCATGGAAGCATCGCTGCTTCTTCAGCAATCCATAGGTGATCTTGTAACATTTGACATCGGAGGCGCAACCACTGATGTTCATTCAGTAACAAAGGGAAATAAAAAACTGGAGAAACTGATGATCGGACCCGAACCGTTCGCCAAAAGGACGGTTGAAGGTGATCTTGGCGTTTACATAAACAAGAACAATATCATCGAATCAATTGGAATAAAGAATTTGGCTATTGATTTGAAAATTTCCGAGTCTGATTTGGATAAGTTACTTCAGGAATACAAGCCCATTCCTATCAAAGCGCATTTCCCTTTGGTCGAAAGGCTGGCCAAAGAAGCTTTGAGCATCAGTTTGGAGAGGCATGCTGGTCATTACATCTATTTGTTTGGAGCCCTGGGGAAAACCACCCTTACTGAAGGGAAAGACTTGACTGAAGTCAAATACTGTATCGGTACCGGCGGAGCACTCACCAGACTTCCTAACAAAAAGAACATTATTAGAGAAGTCCTCATGAACAAAAACGAACGCCTGCTGAAGCCTAACACCGACTCGGAAATTCTAATTGATGAGGATTATATCATGGCCGCTTTAGGTGTTCTCTCAAAAAAACATCCGGAAGCTGCTCTTTATCTTCTTAAAAAAAGTCTTAAAATAGGGTGATATCATGTATCCAAGAATCGAAATCGACATGAAAAAGCTTCTTCATAATGTAGAAGAGGTTATAAAACTATGCAAAGCGAATCATATTACTTCATCGATTGTAGTTGTGAAAGTTTTGGCAGGCTTTTTGCCTGTCGTAATAGAAATTGCAAAATGTGATTTTACTTATCTTGGCGATTCTAGACTTGATAACCTTATCAAATATAAAAACATCAACAAAAAAAAGGCTTTACTTCGGCTGCCAGCATTTTCAGAAGTCACAAAAGTAATTGAATTTGCAGATTTATCTTTAAATTCTGAACTTGATACTATCATTTTGTTAAATGAAGCCGCTGCAAAGAAAAACAAGATCCATGAGATCTTGTTAATGTTTGACCTTGGTGATTTGCGCGAAGGAATTTTCTATCAGGATGATTATTTGCCAATAATCGAGAAAATACTCGCGATGAAATCAATCAAATTGGTAGGAATCGGCACCAACCTTACTTGCTACGGCGGGATTATCCCCACCAATAAAAACTTGAATCTTCTTGTTGACATAAAGAACAGGATAGAAGCGCATTTCAAGATCAAACTGGAAATCATATCTGGCGGAAACTCTTCTTCTTTCCATCTGATGGCTAGCCATCAGATCCCAGAAGAAATCAACAACCTCCGTTATGGAGAGGTAATCTTCATGGGCAGAGAAACCGCATATGGAAATATCCTGCCAAATTTGCATCCTGATGTTTTCAAACTTCAGGCGCAAATAATAGAAGTCAAAACCAAACCCAGTTATCCAATCGGTGAGATTGGACTCAATTCTTTTGGTGAAGAACCTGTGATATTAGACAAGGGGATCATGAAAAGAGGCATCCTAGCCATCGGAAAACAAGATGTTATTTTAGAAAACTTAACACCGAGAGACAAGAACATTTCAATCATAGGCGGAAGCAGCGACCATTTATTGGTCGATCTGACAAAATCAAATTTTACATTGGGAGATATTTTGGAATTTGATCTGAATTATCCTGCATTACTGTATCTTATGAATTCCAATTATGTCGAAAAAATGATTATCAACAAATAAAAAAACCGTCGTTATCGACAGTTGTTTATTTTGCTATTTCAACATTGCGAATATGGATCACAGTGTTGATTTTCTTGACTTCAAACTCTTCCATCTTCTCGAAAAATCCGAGTGGTTTGGCGTTATTGCCATAATTTCGCGGATGGAATCCCGGAAATTTCTTTTGGAACAACTGGGCGATCAAGCTCCAATACGCCCATCCTTCATCCTCGCAATTATCTTCAATGATATTGGATAGTTCCATCTTGATCCGATTAAGTGGTGTGATCGAACTTTCTAATTTATGTGGGCTGTTTGTCTTTTTCTTCACAGCAACGACTTCTTCTTTTTTCACTTCAACCAAAATTGGTTGGTCAGCGGCCATCATTTTGTCCAAATATGCGAAAGTTTCACAGGAGTTCACAAGCGAAATCGGTGTCTTGCTTTCGCCCATTCCGAAGACAAACATATCATCTTCGCGAAGTCTAGTGACCAATTTGGTAAAATCGCTATCGCTCGACACAATGCAAAAACAGTTGACTTTTCCAGAATACAAAATGTCCATGGCATCAATGATCAAAGTGAAATCAGAAGCATTCTTACCAGAAGTGTACGCATATTGCTGGACAGGAGTCATGCCGAATTCGCTGATTCTTTGTTTCCAGGGATTAAGTTGGGGTGTAGTCCAATCGCCATATACACGTCGGTAATTGATCTTCCCGTATTTGTTTGCCTCGTCAATGATTATTTCTATGTATTTAGGAGAAATGTTTTCAGCGTCTATTAATAAGGCTATACTTTTATTTTCAATATTCATATCCATACCTCTTTTCATCTTATTATACCATTTTGCATGTAATTTGAGAATAAACATTCTAAATCGTTTCAACATACTATGAAAAAGGAGCTAATTAGATGATTCATAAAACACTTGAAACTTGGATCAAAGAAATCGACTTGTTATGCACACCCGACAAGATTATCATGTGGAACGGGACCCAGACAGAATATGATGCCATGGTCCTTGATCTGGTTTCACAAAAAAAAGCTATCCGCCTGAATGAAGTGTTAAGGCCGAGATGTATTCTATTCCGTACTGATCCATCAGATGTCGCAAGGGTGGAACACAGGACTTTTATTTCTACTATGGACGAGAGAAATGCAGGCCCGACCAATAATTGGGTATCCCCGACTGTTTTGAAACCCAAAATGCTTGAACTTTTCAAAGGTTCGATGCAAGGCAGAATCATGTATGTTGTCCCTTTCTCAATGGGGCCTGTTGGCTCGCCATTTTCCAAAATTGGTGTCGAAATCACTGACAGCCCGTATGTAGTCCTCAACATGCACATCATGACAAGGACTGGTCAAAAAGTGCTTTCTCTCTTGGGAAAAGACGGTGACTTTGTCAGATGTCTACATTCAATCGGCTATCCATTGGCCAAAGGTCAGGAAGATCCTGTTTGGCCATGCGCGCCAATAGAGCAAAAATACATTTCTCATTTCCCTGAAGAAAACATGATTTGGTCCTATGGCTCCGGGTATGGAGGAAACGCTTTGCTTGGGAAAAAATGTTTTGCTCTTAGAATTGCTTCGTATCAAGCAAAAAACGAAAACTGGCTGGCAGAACACATGCTAATACTGAAATTAACTTCTCCTGAAGGCGAAATCAAATACATTACCGGCGCTTTTCCGAGCGCCTGCGGGAAAACGAATCTGGCGATGATTAAACCTGCTCTTCCTGGATGGATTGCTGAAACTGTCGGCGACGATATCGCGTGGCTAAGATTTAAGGAAGATGGCAGGCTATACGCTATCAATCCTGAAGCAGGATTCTTCGGAGTTGCTTCAGGCACTTCCTGGACTTCAAATCCAAACGCCATGAAATGCATCGAATCTGACACAATCTTTACTAATGTTGCACTTACTGATGATTATGATATTTGGTGGGAAGACATGACTAAGGAAGCGCCAGAACACGTTGTCGACTGGCAAGGGATGGACTGGTACAGAGGATCCTCAAAAAAGGCAGCGCATCCGAATTGTCGCTTTACAACACCGGCTAACAATTGTCCTTCGATAGCTTCAAACTGGGAAAATCCTGAAGGAGTTCCGATATCCGCAATCTTGTTTGGAGGCAGACGGCCTTCAACTATTCCTTTGATTCATGAAAGTTTTGATTTCAATCACGGAGTATTTCTCGGCTCAATCATGGGATCAGAAATAACTGCTGCAACCATTTCCAATGATATTGGCAAAGTAAGACGTGACCCATTTGCCATGTTACCGTTTATCGGATACAATATCTCTGACTATATAAATCATTGGCTGGAGATGGGTAAACTATCAACAAAAGAGAAACTACCAAAAATCTTCTACGTAAACTGGTTCCGCAAAAATAAAGATGGCCAATATCTTTGGCCAGGATATGGTGAAAATATCCGTGTCCTCAAATGGATCTTCGAAAGGCTTGATAACAAAGACAATGTCATAAAAACCAGGATTGGATATTTGCCAGACCTCAATGAATTTGACTTGTCCGGTCTTAATATCGATATCGATCAACTGAATGAGCTGTTCTGTGTAGATGACTCTGAATGGCAAGAAGAAATCAACTCCATACGTGAGCATTACCAACTATATGGGGAATTGCTTCCAAAAGAGTTGAAGAAACAGCTTCAAGAATTGGAAAAAAGAATGCAAGGCAATATTAATTAGCCAGACGGCTTCCTTTAGGAAGTCGTTTTTTTTACCAATAAAATCATAGTGAATAATGTTTCATATGTATAGGCAAAAAACCAGACCCCAATTTGGTTATATTATGATATAATAACTATTATGAAACGAGGGCGAACATTTGAAACAGATAATCAAAGAGAAAAGTATGTTGTTTTTGGTTTTTTTATTGTTTTTGATAATAACCGAAGCAATAACCTTCCGCTGGGTAGACTTTAGTATTCTTCCGCGCTTTTTGTTTATCGATTTAGTGATTGCTTTTGCTTTTGGATCCCTCATCATCTTGATCAAATCAATCAAGGTATCCATAATTTATTTGAGTTCGTTGCTCGGGTTCATCATGATCCTGTTTTTGATCAATGCTACTATGTATACTGTCAATTACGACCTGTTCTCTTTCCAGCAACTTCAACTTATCGGAGAAGCGACGACTGTCTTCAATTTTGAACACTTGTCGATTTTGAGTATAATCGTAGCTACTATCGAATTTACATTATATTGCGTCGTCATGACAATCATCTATAGAATAATTAAAAAAAACAAAACTGTAATCGAGAGTTATTATCCAAAAGCCCTTTTCTTATTCGCCAGCGCTTGTGTAATTGCATTTGCTCTATTCACAAGCGACATACCAGTATTTGCTAATTACGCAGAACAAAATAATATTACTACTTTTAAACGGGCCTCTTTGGAAAAATACGGGCTGTTGGGATATTATACCAAAGAGGCGGAAATAATCATTCTCCGCGAAAAGGAAATTCCTATAATTATCACTACCTATACTACCACTCAACCTACGATCCATACAAATGACCAAACAGTTACATCATCTCCAACAACTTATGAAGTAGTTACAACTGATTCAACAGAAAATAACACCCAGGAGTTGTTTGTGCCTACAGACTATTTTGGTTTGCTTGAAGGAAAAAATGTGATTTCGATTATGCTTGAATCGATACAGCCGTTCGCTATCAACGAATACCTTACCCCAAATTTATACAACTTGACTAATTTAGGCCTGTATTTCCCCGCAAGTTACAGCGAGAATAAAACCAATGTGTCAGAAATGATTGCGATTTGCGGAAACTATCCCACCATTAATTTTATACCGGATAAACATGAATATGATTTTTCGTTTTCACTTCCGAACATTCTGAATGAAACATACTCAACATCATATTTTCATGATAATGTTCCAGAATTCTATTTAAGAGGCTCGTTGATGCCACAACTCGGATTCGAGAATACCTATTTCCACGATGATTTATATCCCGATGAAGCAATCTGGACTTGGAATGGTGATTATACCCTTGATAGTGTTACAATTGAGAAAATTCTTCCCGAGATGTTGAATTCAGAACAACCATTTTATAGTTTTTGGTCCACGCTTTCCACTCATGGCCCATACAATTACGGTCATGAAAATATTGCTTTATTTGAGGCTTTGGGTTATTTCGAACAAATCGATACCGCCGAAGAAAACGGCCAGTGGACAAATGTTTTAGCTGAAAGCACAGAAGAAAACATCGCCAGAATTCGTCATTATCAAGCTGCAACTATGGATCTTGATGTTGCAATCGGAAGATTGCTGGAAGAACTTGAAAACAAGAATCTGCTTGAAGATACTTTGATTGTGCTCTATGGCGATCACAATGTGTATTACCATGAGCTATATCTCGAAATCAATGCCGGATCAGATACGGAATATTACAATATGGAAATGTATCACACCTTCTTTTGCATGTACAATCCAATCTTGACTGATGCATATCTAGAAAGCTCACAAGCTGAATCTACTTACATCAATGATTTTGTTTCACCCTATAATATAGTCCCCACCGTTTTGGATTTATTGGGAGTGCCTTATCATACAAATCTATATTTGGGTGAATCCGTTTTTTCAGAAAACGTTCAGATTTTTTATTCAAACAAACTTACTGGAATTTTCAATGATGCGTTTTATAGCGACGACGGAACAAGCATAACCTACTATCGGGACATAACTAGTGCAACCGAAGAGAGTATCGATGCGTTTTTAAATCAATGTGAAACATTTATTTCCAAGATTGCATATATCAACCTTTGGTATTTATCTTTTGCAACAGAAAAAGAACAACCTCCAGCGGAATAATCAATCAAAAAAAGCACTTTCAATTGTGAATTTTCACAATCAAAGTGCTTTTGTTTTTTGCATCATCTGTCATTTGCTTATTTTAAATAGTAGCTCTTGTTTGTCCAGATATCTATGTAGATTGATTTTTACTAGTTCAGTCAATCTGTCCTGCATATAAGGACTTGAAGAAGCATTGTGTGGGGTAATGAAGACATTGTCGACATTCCACAACTCATTATCCTTTGGCAAAGGTTCGGGTGTGGTAACGTCAAGACCTGCCCCGCGGATCTTTTTTTCCTTTAGTGCTTTAATGAGCGCTTCTTGATCGATGATATCGCCTCTGGCGACATTTATCAACAGGGCAGTTTCTTTCATCATGTTCAATTTATTTTCATCAAGCAGGTGATATGTAGCCTCGGTCAAAGGCAATGCTACAATAACATAATCGCTATTTTTCAAGACATATTCAAGCCCTGTTTCCCCAATCAAAATTTCATCATATCCGGAAACTCGCTTTTGTTTGCGTCCATATCCCAAAATGCGAGTATTGAAAGCCTTTAATCTGGACGCTAATTCTTTCCCGATTGATCCGGTTCCCAAAATACCAACAACTGATCCTGTCAGCTCTGGTTCTTTTCTAATCGGCTTCCATTCTTTGTTATTCATTGCTATAACATAGTGTTTCACGCTTCGGTTCAAGACAAGGATCTTGGTGATTGCGTCTTCTGCGACCGATATCGAGAAAATATCTTGTGCGTTGCAGACAATGATGTCTTTGGCTTCTGCTTGGGCCAGATTAAAGTTGTCATAGCCTGCCATCAACAATTGAATTAATCGCAAATTGCCATAATTGTCGATATTTTTATCGCCAAAAAAATTAGGCATGACAATCGCCACTTCAGCTTTTCTTCCAGTTTCAACATCCTTAATGAATTTTACATATGGAAATTCGTGTTCAAGTTGATTCAGATTTGCTTCCCCTATTACTTTCCAGCTAATAAATACGTCCATAAAAATCACTCCAGTTCCAATGATAATATTATACCATTAGATAATTTCAGTCAATTACCTTGTTTTATAAATACCGCCATGCTTCACAAAAATAAAATCATAAAAAGGTTTGCGCAACTGGCAAACCATTTTTTTATTCTCCGATAATCTTCACGAGGACGCGTTTGTCGCGCATGCCGTCGAATTCACCATAGAATATTCTTTCCCAAGTTCCAAAATCAAGTTTGCCATTTGTAATGGCGCATACAACTTCTCTGCCCATTATCTGTCTTTTAATGTGACTATCGGCATTGTCTTCGTACCCGTTATGTTCATACTGGCTATAGGGTTTCTCAGGTGCGAGTTTTTCCAGGAATTTTTCGAAGTCATTATGTAATCCGGGTTCATCATCGTTGATAAATACGCTCGCCGTGATATGCATCGCATTCACAAGAACCAAACCTTCTTTGACCTTGCTTTCACGAATACAGACATTCACCTGATTGGTAATGTTGATGAATTCGCGTCTTTTTTCAGTATGGAACCATAATTCTTTTCGAAAACTGATCATTTAAAACTCCTTTCCAGCTCGGCAAAATCGTAATACATGTGCAAATAATCCTTCGTTCCCATGCACATTTCCTTAAATAACAGTCTGCACTCTGAATCAAAGAGCATCGAGCAGAGCGGCTGCTTTGCAAAAGCTTCGTATATTTTCTTGAAATTTCTTGATTTGATTCCCGAGTAAAGTATTTCTAGGTTATCCGAATGGGTTTTGATTAATTCTAAAACTTGATCAGGAAGTATATCAGCCATCAACGGAATCACATGGTCGTTATAAAACAAGGCGTTTGTCTCAACGATTCTGCCAAGTTCAAGGCCTTTCATTTGCCCATTATTGACCACGTTAACGTTCGATATTACCTGATTCTTTCCTAATAGGGCTTGAATCAGATCGATTGCTTCTTCATTAGACTTGATTAAGGAAATAGGCATATTCCCTTCGGACAACTGAATGGCTTCCTTGATTTTTGCGTCTCTTCTTTCGATTCGATATTGTACTGGAGTCAAAGCAAATTTCCAAAAGTCCGGCTTTTCTCTCGATGATAAATACAGATCAATGTCCATGAATTCTGCTAGATGTCTGTCTCCAGCTGCTGCCAACACTCCGTATTTCGAATATAGGTCCATTTTAACGCGATTGGCACAGGCAAAATAATCGGTGCGGAAAGCATCGGGTTTGCCAAATTCATTGTATCCATTGATAAAATTCTTGGCGATGAATTCTGGCAACAAGCCCAAAACATCGATATTTTGGTACGAGGCTTTACTGATCCAAGTAAAATGATTAACACCTTGAACTTCTGTGAAAAGTTGTTTTCGTTTTATCGATATTCCTTTTTCAACTTCCAAAACTTTGCATAGGAAATCCTGGGTATGGAATACTTCATGGCAACACCCGAAAGCCTTGATTTGAGGAAAAACATCGGTAAGCGTCCTTATGCAAATACTCATTGGGTTCGTGAAATTGATGACCCAAGCTTTGGGACAACATGCTTTGATTTTTTTTGCAAAATACTCAAATAAGGGCACGGTACGCATGCTTCTTATCACGCCACCGGGACCGACTGTATCGCCGACGCTTTGGAATAAACCATATTTTTCAGGCGTATGTACATCGACTCTCATTGTCTCAATGAGGCCTGGCAGAATCGAAATGGCAACAAAATCGGCTCCTGTAAGAGCGGCTTCAATTGTATCAGTCACAACATAATCCCATTTGCTAAGCGCTAAAGGATGCATATTGATTCTGTCTCCGATTTTTTTGTTTCTGATCGCTGCTTCTTTGTCGATATCATACAGGGAAATTTCTCCCGAAAGGTCGGTGGCAAGTGCGAGATCGTTCATGAACACTTTCGCCCACTCTTTAGAACCACCGCCAATATATGCAATTTTAATTTTCATTCTTCAACCTCAATTCATGAATATATTTAAATACAATGATTATTACCAAATCATATCGGAAGCCTTTTTTTATTGAAAATCAATACCCCAAAAACAAACAGAACAACCGCCAATAACGAAAAGAGGATAATAAATTGCCAGATTTCAGCTCCCATAGCGATTTCAACCGGGTCATATAATCCATAATAAGATAACTTTTTTAATACATTCAAGTCTGGAGACGTGTTTCCTAACATATTCATCAACAAGGATACGACCGTAATGGCGGAAGCTAATCCCAAAGCCTGTTTCGATTCGTTGAATAAACAGGAAAAGAAAAAGCAAATCATCATGACAAACATATTCAAAAGCATGGTAATCAAATTGAGTTTCAAGAACGCACCAACATCCAATAATCCGGGGTATATTGCCGAAGCCATGGCTACTCCCGAACCGAAAAGAACAGCGAACAAGACAAAAATCGAAAACAATGAATACAGCCCTTGGGTTATAACTATTTTCACTCTGGAGTTTGGCGTGGACAATAAAAATCCGAATGACTTGTCATCGACCATTTTCGCCACAAGACGATTCCCAAGAATTATGCAATATACCAAGGGAAATCCCGACATCAGAAGCCCATACAGCCAACCTGCCAGATAGCTGGTAAAATCTGTAATGGTGTTAGAAAATCCCATTGCACTCAAAAGCTCGCGGGGAAACAATTCCAGCATTGCGAGAATTGAGGCCATGTCTTCGGGATCATACATCGATATCATTATACTCATGTACATTATCAACACTGCAAAGAAAATCATAAGCAGCTTCCAATTTTGTTTAAGGGTTTTTTTAAACAAAGTCAGGATCATGATATCTCCTCCTGCTTTCCGTAATACTGCATGAATATATCCTCAAGCGACTGTTTAATGACATCAAAATTATCGATTTCAAATTTTGCCGATGTTTTGATGAATCTATCGATATTTTCGCCCGTGACAAACACTTGAATAATACCGCCTGCCTTGACAGAAATCTCAAAGCCGGAAGCTCGTAAAATCTTGGATGCATCATCAAGATTGATGGGCTTGATTAGAAAACCCTTCCTTTGTGAGTTTTTCAAGGTTTGAATATCCGATTTCTGCACTATTCTTCCATCTTTGATGATTATTACATTATCACAAGTCTTTTCGACTTCTTCAAAGACATGACTTGACATTAAAATCGTTTTACCTCGGGCTTTTTCTTTTAATATGAGTTCGATGAACCGGTTTTGCATCAGCGGATCAAGCCCGCTTGTAGGCTCATCAAGGACGTATATGTCGGGGTCGTGCATAAAAGCAGAAACGATACCTAATTTTTGTTTCATTCCTTTTGAAAACCGCTTGATCTTACCTTTTGGATCCAATTCAAAAAGCTTTAGCAATTCTTTCTGTCTGGTGTTGTCTTTCTCTTTGCGCATTTTTTGCATGAACTGCAAAAACTCATCTCCGTCCATATCATCAAAAAAAGCAATCTCTCCGGAAATATAACCTAGTTTCTTCTGTATTTCGCAAGCATCTCGAATCGAATCAAGTCCATCTATCGTGCATGAACCTTCATTTGGTTTCATAAATCCTAAAATGCCTCTGATGGTTGTCGTTTTCCCTGACCCGTTTGGTCCGAGATAGCCTGTGACTTCACCAGCTTTGATTGAAAAATCAACCTCAAATATACCTTTCCCGCTCGCATATGTCAAAGTCATATTTTTTACTTCGATCACAATTATGCCTCCTTGTAGTTAATTGTGTATATTCTTCATATTCAATTGTATCATTTTTCCTGAGAATTTGCGTGCTTCAGCAAAAAAAAGATTGGCAAAAGCCAATCAAATGTATATAAAAATGCTTGTAATCTGACAATGTCATACAACCAAACAACGGTAAATGTCGCTTATAGCAAATCTTTAAACAATTCCAGATTCTGCCATCTTGATTTATATTTGCCGTTTTCGATTTCGTGAACGATTTTAACTATTCGATCGTTTACCGGAGTTTCAAGGTTCACTTTGTCCCCAGATGCACAGACAACCCCGTTTATGGCTTCAATTTCACACCGTCTTCCTTTTTCAAGATCTTGCAACATGCTCGATTTCAACAAGCGATGCTTCTTGATCGCAAGCGGAATAATCATGAAGCTGATTTTCTTTTTTATAGGTCCGTTATAATCTAAAAGTTTAACGAGGTCCTTGCCTTGAATCGGTTCGATTCTGATTTTAGCTTTTTTGGTTACTTCGATACATTCTTTTGCGATTTTTTGAACAAATACACGCGATTTTTTGTTTGTGGCTATTTCTCCGAAGGTGGCACCCAAAACGGCGGATAGGCCACTAAAAGCGCTGTTGACCAATAGCTTTGCCCATCTTGCGCCTATGAAGTTGTCTTCTACTTTGACATCTCCCATAATTTCCAGCAATTTGACCACTTTAAAAAAATGTTTATCCGCTTGGGACCCTAGCGTCCCGAGACTGAAAGACAAGGTTTCGCGCGAGGCTTCAGAGGTCAGTTCGACAATGCCTTTGCCAATCATCGTCGCTCCCCACGCCATAGCACATCCTATAGTCCTGTTTTCTCCGATCACTTTGGCGACAGATAATTCGGGAAGTCCGTTTTGCATGGTGCATATAACACCATCTGATGCCAAATAATTAGTCAGTCCCTTGACGACCGCCAAATTATCCATTTGTTTGGTCATTAGGAAAATAATGTCATATTTTCCTGCCATGTCTTGTGGCAACAAGGCATTCACTTTTTGAGTGAAATCGATTTTGCCTATGATATGGGCCCCGTAATTCTTCAATCCTTCGATATGGGCCTCATTTCGACTGATGAGATCAATGTTTTCTCCTGATTTTGCCAGGTACGCACCCAAAATGGTTCCCATAGCTCCAGCTCCGTATATTGCCAGTCTCATATTATCCTCCTATAGTATAAATCTGATTTATTTATGCTTTATTTGTGCTGCTTTCTTTCTAAGAAGCAATTCCTTATTCTCTACATTTTCCCTAAGCAGGAACGCTGCCCAAGGTCTTTTTATTGTGTCAATGTTTTTTTTCCAATATTGCAACCGCTTATAAAACCATTGGCATTCTTTTTTTACAAGCTCATCAAAGATATCAAAGTTCCCGCGATGAACCATTGCCGTCAAGCCATACATTATTACGCCAATGGCGTGCGTTTCCACGTGAACCGTCCCCACTACATGCCCCATGGCTCTGGCTGCAGCAGCGGCAGCAAAATCGTCTTTGACATCGGTGGCCGCGATATGAGCGGCCAATGCGGCAGCTTTAGCTTCCGGCATCTTTATCTTTCCCGAAGCCCAATCTTTAGCCGCCTTGACAGCGTTTCTAGGGCGAAAATCTAATGAATATTTTTCTTCAAAAATCGGGAGAATTCGGGCGGAACAATCGATTGTCCAAAGCACCAAGGTTCGATGCTTTTGCAAAATGATCAAATCAAGAAGAGGCTGTAAAACAGAACTGTTTCTATCAAATAGCAGTTTTCTCATCGCATCCTCCCTTTGTTGCTCTCAAAAATATCAGTGAAATATAATCTATTTCCCATAAAAAAAGATTACACATCTATAATATCATATGTTGGTCAATCAATATTTATAAAACAAAGAAAACATTTATTAAATAACCACAAAAACGTTTTTGTGGGAATAATAAAGTGTTGTCGATCAATTTGACAAAATCTTCCTGCCAATCCTATTTGATAAAGCCGGGCTGTTATTACATTTATCCAAAGGTGTAATAATGTGTAATAATATTAACTTTTGTGGAAGAGTATTCCACATTTTTTTGTTATTTATTAATTTTGAGTTGACATTATCAATGAAAGCGCTTATAATTAGAGCAAATACAGTTATAATTATATGAAAGAAAATTTCTTATTACAACGAAGAGGTGTAACTTGTGATAAAAAATAAAGATGTTGCAACCAGATCTGGCGTTTCTGTCGCTACTGTTTCGAGGGTAATGAATCAGAGCGGATATGTAAAGGACGAAACAAAAGCTTTAGTTTTAAAAGCGTTTAACGAACTGGCAAATGAAGACAAATTGTTGGTTCAATCGATGTCAGATAGAAAGTCCGATATTATTGGTGTCATTATTCCCGATATTTCCAACCCTTTTTTTGGTGAAGTAATTAAAGGAATATCTACCATTGCCGACAAGCATTCTGTCAGTTTGTTAGTTTGTAATACCGAAGAGCAAGTTGAAAAAGAATTAAGATATCTCGACTTGTTTAAAACAAACAACATCATGGGATTGATAATCACTCCCGAAACCGATCAGGGAGGATATAATTCTAAGTATTTATATCAGTTGGAAGGCTTAGGTGTTCCAATTGTATTATTGGACCGCGGAATAAATATCTCTCATTTCAATTCAGTTTTCGTCAATAATGTATCAGGTTCGTTCAATGCTGTAAATGCATTTATAAATGAAGGCCATAAAAATATCGCAATCATCTCCGGACCCATGTCATCCAAACCAGGTCGCGAACGATTTTATGGTTATGAAAATGCATTGAAAAGCAACAATATGGAAGTAAAAAAAGAATATGTTTTCTTTGGCGATTTTAAACTAAAAAGCGGCTATGAGATTACAAAAAAGATTTTACAGCTTAAAGACAGGCCAACCGCTATTTTCGCCGCAAATAATATGATGGCTCAAGGAAGCGTCAAAGCGCTCGTTGAAAGTGGCATGTCAGTTCCTAATGATATGGCGTTTATCGGTTTTGATGATGTGGATATGTTCGAAATCATGAATCTGAATATTTCCACCGTGTCAAGACCTACAGTATTGATGGGTGAAGTCGCTGCAGAAATGCTGTTTGATCTAGTTAAAGACAAAAAGGTCAAGCACTCATCGATTAAAGAAGTTTTACTAGATACAAAACTTGTCCTTAGAGGTTCTGAAAAACTTGTAAAAAAATAAGGAGCTATAATTATGAATGACAAAGATATTGAACAAATTGTCAGAGACGAAATCATAAAAAGCATATTGCAAACGCAAGAGTTTCTTGTCGTAGGCAATTGGAAAATGAATAAAACAAAACATGAAGTTATCGCATTCTTGGATGCTGTAGCAAATTATGACTTCGGAGAAAAAAACACCGTCGTTATTGCTCCGCCAAGTCCTTATTTGTATTTATTTGAAGACAGATTGCGATATAGCAAAATTCTTTATGGCGTTCAAAATTTTTATCCTAAGGAAAACGGATCTTTTACTGGTGAAATCTCATTTGAAATGGCTCGAGATTTTGGAGCCAAATATGCAATCATAGGCCATTCAGAAAGAAGAATGATATTTTCCGAATGTAATGCGTTTGTTTCAAAAAAAGTCAGATCCTGCATCCAAAATCAAATTCTTCCGATTTTATGTATTGGCGAGAATATCGATCAAAGAAAAAGTAACGATTACAAAAATTTTATTAGTGAGCAAATTACAGAAGGTCTATCATTAATCAGTGAAAGCGATTTGAATAATGTGATAATTGCCTATGAACCGATTTGGGCTATTGGCACAGGTGAAACCGCTACTCCTGACCAAGTTGAGGAAACACATATTTTCATAAGAAAATTTTTAATGGATAAATATGGGGCCCAAATCGGCAAAGACATCCCTTTGCTTTACGGAGGCAGTGTAAATGCCGCTAATGTTAAGTCGTTAGCACTTGCTCAAAGCGTGTCGGGATTTTTAATTGGAGGCGCAAGTTTAAGCGCTCAAACATTTATTGAAATTAATGACATTTTAAATGGTAAATAAGTTTTATCCATACTTTATCTATGGAAGGATCGTGAAATATGGACGCAAATAATTTAGATAAACTCGTGAAGACCGTTACGGAGAAAATACTTGAGAATATGGATCGTAAAACCGTTTCTCAATTACATAAAAAATCATGCATGATATTAATTCCAAATATCAGTTTTGGATTTAATGATTTTATGGAATATATACTGGCGAATTATCCTGACTATAATCTATATTTGGGATCAAGTGAAGAGTTTTCTAAAATCCATGCAAACGAAATAAATAAGAAAATAAATTTCGTTAAATATGATTTAGAAGCATCTGAGTTCACTAATTTACTTGATACGGTTGAAACCATCATAATTCTGGGTTTAAAAATCAATCAGATGAAAGCGCTGATTAATACCGATGACCAAGAAGCAATAAACCATATTATATTTGGAAGATTATTGGCAAATAAATCTGTGAACATCTTGATTAATGCCAATGGATCAATTTTACAAGAGATATCCGAAATAGTATCTGACATTAGAAATATGGGAATCAATGTGACAAATATTCAACAAAACAATGTCTCTAAATTGGCTCGGGTTGATTTAATTACGGAAAGTTATGTTGAGAAATTAAAAGAAAAAGGATTAAAAGTCCTGGTTCTAGATAAAAAACAATTAATAACTCCACTTGCCAAAGACAAATTGAGTGAATGTAAAATTAAAGTCGAATATAGTGAGGAGAATAAATAATGAGTACAAATGATTTAATTGCCAAACTTACAGCCGAAATGGAACAAAAATATGGAAATGTAAATCCGCATGTCGAAAAAAAGGACAGCCGATATATTGGCGTCTTCGAAAACGTCGAAGATGCAATCTTGGCTGCAAAAGAATCACAAAAAAAACTAATGGAATTAAGCATGAAAAAACGCAATGAAATAATAACTGCCATGCGTAAAGCCAGTCTAGATAATGCAGAAAAATTGGCTGTGATGGCCCAGGAAGAAACTGGCTTTGGTCGGGTTGCAGATAAAATTGTGAAGAACATCTTGGCTGCCGAAAAAACCCCAGGAACCGAGGATTTATATTCTAGCGCATTTACTGGCGATGCCGGGATGACTTTGGTTGAACTAGCTCCATACGGAGTAATCGGATCAATAACGCCTTCAACAAATCCAAGTTCAACAATAATCAACAACAGCATAAGTATGGTCGCCGCAGGAAACGCCGTTGTATTCAACCCTCATCCAAGTGCCAAAAAAGTTACTTCGGAAACAATCTCACTATTAAACAGGGCCATCAATGAAGTTGGCGGACCAAGAGAATTGCTGACGGCTCCATTGAATCCGACAATGGATACAAGCAAAATAATAATGACGCATAAAGACGTTAGAATTTTGGTAGTAACCGGAGGCGAAGCCGTTGTGGAAGTCGCAATGAAAAGCGGTAAAAAAGTTATTGCCGCCGGACCTGGGAATCCTCCTGTAATCGTTGATGAAACAGCAAATATCAGAAAAGCTGCATATGATGTTTTTAGAGGCGCTAGCTTTGATAACAATATCTTATGTATCGCTGAAAAAGAAGCTTTCATATTGAATGGCGTATTCACTGAGTTTTTACATGAAATGGCTAGAAATGGAGCTTATGAACTTAAGCGACACGAAATAGACATTGTAACAAAAGTAGTCTTTACTACAAACGAAAAAGGTGCAACAGTCGCCAATAGGAAATATGTTGGCAAATCAGCCGGTGAAATTTTGAAAGCGTGCAATATATACGGGAATCAAGATACCAAATTGATTATCGCTGAAGTATTAGACAACCATCCATTTGTTACAGTCGAGATGTTGATGCCAGTTCTTGGCCTAGTCAGGGTATACTCAATTGACGAAGCGATTGAAAAGGCAGTTAAAGCCGAAGGCGGTCGTCACCACACAGCAATCATGCATTCGGAAAGTGTAACTAATCTAACCAAAGCAGCTAGGGCTTTAGATACAACGATTTTTGTTAAAAATGCTCCATCATTCGCAGGCCTTGGAATCGAAGGTGAAGGATATACATCTCTAACCATCGCAACGCCTACCGGAGAAGGTATTACTTCTGCTAAAAGTTTTACGAGAATTAGAAGATGTACATTATCGGGCGGATTTAGAATCATCTAATCCAATCCCTACAAGGAGTGAATAGATTGTCTGAAAATTATCTCCAAAAGATTAAGGACGCAGGGATTGTCGGCGCTGGTGGTGCCGGTTTTCCCACTCACGTTAAATTAGATTGTGAATCAGAAGTCGTAATTATCAATGGTGCTGAATGTGAACCATTGTTAAGAGTCGATCAACAACTAATGGAATTTTTCAGCAAAGATGTTGTGGAAGGACTAAAAATCGCCATGACTCTAACCAAAGCGAAAAAGGGCGTTATATGCCTCAAAGGCAAGTACAAAAATGCCATATCCAATCTCGAAGAACTTGTAAAAAATGAAAGCACAATCGAGATTAAGATCATTAAGGATTACTACCCTGCCGGAGACGAGCAACAGCTTGTCTATGAAGTCACAAACAAAGTTGTTCCTCTGATGGGGCTTCCAAAAGATGTGGGCGCGGTAGTGATTAATGTTGCAACAACTTCACAAATCGCTAAATGTATCCCCATCACGGAAAGAGTAATCACAATCGCCGGAGCTATTGCTAAGCCACAAACATTAATCGCCCCCATCGGTACTGCTTTCAGCGAACTAATCAAAGCTTGTGATGGACCGACGAATTTAAATGAATACAGTTTAAATGTTGGCGGCCCAATGATGGGATACATTGAGAACGACTGGAATGCTCCAGTCACAAAAACATCTGGTGGAATAATTGTTTTGCCAAAAAGTCACAGTCTAGTTATCAAAAAGACCCGAAAAACTGAAACGGATCTGAACTTAACAAAGGCCATATGTTGTCAATGTAGTTATTGTACCGATATGTGTCCGCGATTTATTTTAGGATTAAATACCGAACCGCATAAAGTAATGAGAGGCCTTGCCAATGAAGATCCGAGCACACTTGGAGCCATCTCTTCAGTAGTATCATGCTGTGATTGTCGCTTATGTAGTTTATATGCGTGCCCAATGGACTTGGATCCAGGAAAAATCACAAATATGGTAAAGCAAAGCTTACTTAAAAAAGGGGCGAAAACAGCAAAAATCGTTCCTTATGAAGTGGATCCATTGCGAGAAAGCAAGCAAGTCCCAACAAAAAGGCTGATAGCCAGACTTGAGTTGACTGATTATAATGTTGCTGCGCCTTTGAATCATAAGATCTTCGACACAAAGAGTGTAAAGATATTAATGAAACAACATATTGGCGCTCCCGCCTCCCCTCTTGTAAAAATTGGTGATGCTGTTTCAAAAGGAACTTTAATTGCATCGTGTAACGAAAAACTGGGCGCCAACATTCATGCCAGCATCAATGGACATGTAACTGAAATTACCCCTGAATATATCAAAATTGAGGCATAAGGAGGACTGATAATTTGGAAGCATTTGGAATGATTGAACTAAATAGCATTGCTCGAGGGATCGAAGCGGGAGATGCAATCGTCAAAACTGCTGATGTCAAACTTATCGGTGCTTATGCTTCTTGTCCCGGTAAATATGTTGTTATGATTCGCGGTGAAGTGGCAGCTGTAAAAAGCGCAATTGAAGTTGGGGCAAAAACAGCAGGAAAATCTTTAGTTAACGATATTATACTTGCAAACATCCATCCCCAAGTTTTTACTGCACTTAGTTGCTCAACGGAACTTGTAAGCAAAGGAGCTGTTGGCGTAATCGAAACTTATTCACTGGCAACTTGTGTGAAAATATCAGATGCTGCAGTAAAAGCCGCAGACGTTGAACTCTTAGAGATCAGACTGGGAAGAGGTCTTGGCGGCAAATCATTTACTATTTTGACAGGAGATGTAAGTAGTGTCAAAGCGGCGGTTGAAGCGGCTATTGTCGCCAATAAAGATGATGGTTTTCTCGCTCATACCGCTGTAATTCCAAGAATTAGCAAAGAAATGTTACAAACACTATTATAAAAAAATTGAAGAAAGGAGAATAATATTATGAAAGAAGCATTAGGGTTAATCGAAACAAGAGGATTTGTAGGAGCTATTGAGGCTGCCGACGCTATGGTAAAAGCCGCGAATGTTAGACTTATAGGGAAAGAAAAAACTGGAAGCGGATTAGTAACCGTAATGGTGCGCGGAGATGTTGGCGCAGTAAAAGCGGCAACCGATGCCGGTGCAGAGGCTGCCCGCCGTGTTGGCGAATTGGTTTCAGTTCATGTGATTCCAAGTCCCCATCCAGATGTCGAAGAAATGTTGAATCAAATGAAGACAATTACCAAAGTTACAAAAGAAACTAAATAATTATTGGTGATTTTTCAAGAGAAAACACCAAAAACGGAGGAAAGAAAATGAAAGAGGCATTAGGGTTAATCGAAACAAGAGGATTTGTAGGTGCAATTGAAGCAGCTGATGCAATGGTAAAAGCTGCAAATGTCAGACTGATCGGCAAAGAAAAATCTGGAAGCGGATTAGTAACCGTAATGGTACGTGGAGATGTTGGCGCAGTCAAAGCGGCAACAGAAGCTGGTGCTGCTGCTGCTCGTCGTGTTGGCGAATTGGTTTCAGTTCATGTGATTCCAAGTCCCCATCCAGATGTCGAAGAAATGTTGAGTCAACTCAAAACGGAGGAAAAGAAATGAAAGAGGCATTAGGGTTAATTGAAACCAGAGGTTTTGTAGGCGCTATTGAAGCTGCGGACGCAATGGTAAAAGCAGCAAACGTCAGATTAGTTGGAAAAGAAAAAAGCGGTAGCGGACTAGTTACCGTTATGGTGCGCGGAGATGTTGGAGCTGTCAAAGCGGCAACAGAAGCCGGCGCAGAAGCTGCACGTCGTGTCGGCGAGCTTGTTTCAGTGCACGTAATACCAAGACCACATGCTGATGTTGAAGAATTACTAAATCAACTTAAGACGGAGGAAAAGAAATGAAAGAGGCATTAGGATTAATCGAGACCAGAGGTTTTGTTGGTGCTATTGAAGCTGCTGACGCAATGGTAAAAGCCGCGAATGTTCGACTTATAGGAAAAGAAAAAACCGGTAGCGGACTAGTTACCGTGATGGTGCGTGGAGATGTTGGCGCCGTCAAAGCTGCAACGGAAGCCGGCGCTGAAGCTGCACGCCGTGTCGGCGAGCTTGTTTCAGTACACGTGATTCCAAGCCCCCACCCAGACGTTGAAGAATTAATCAAATAGTTTCATTAAATCAAAAAGAAAATCGAAAAGAGCTGAAAATATGGAATTAGATAAATTGATCGATAGAATTGCCGAGGAAATATTACGCAAGATAGCAAACGAAAATAACGGGGCATCCAAAAAAGAGATGCCCAGCAATATTGACATTGCATCAATTATTGATCATACTTTGTTAAAGCCAGAAGCTACTGAGGATGATATCAAAAAAGTATGCGCTGAGGCGATTGAATATAAATTCAAGTCAGTCTGCATCAACACACACTATGTATCTTTAGTCTCTAGACTTTTAGCCGGCTCCGGTGTGGTTACTTGTTGTGTTGTTGGCTTTCCTTTAGGCGCGTCTTCTACAAGAGCTAAAGTTGATGAAACATACGATGCTCTAAAAAATGGCGCTAATGAAATCGATATGGTTATCAATATTGGTGCCTTGAAATCCGGAGACTGGAACACGGTGAAAAGAGATATCGAGGGCGTCACTAACGCCTGTAAAGGCCGCGCTTTGGTAAAAGTCATTTTGGAAACATCTTTACTAAACGATGAAGAAAAAATCAGAGCCTGCACAATTGCAAAAATGGCAGGGGCCGATTTCGTAAAAACATCCACTGGATTTAATAAAGGCGGAGCCACTATCGAAGATATCAAACTTATGCGCAAAGTAGTAGGCCCGAACATAGGAGTCAAAGCTTCCGGCGGCATTCGTGATACCGAAACTGCCAAAGCTATGATTGAAGCTGGTGCGAACAGACTTGGAACAAGCTCAGGTATAAACATTGTTAAAGGTACAAAGCCTTCAACAGGGACTTATTAACACCCAGAAAAGAGGAGATTATATGTATGCTGCAAGAATAATCGGAACCGTAGTGTGTACACAAAAAGATTCCCGTATGAACAGTTTGAAAATGCAGATCGTACAACCGGTAAATATTTTTACTTTCAAAGACGAAGGAAAACCTGCAGTTGCGATTGATGCGGTTGGAGCCGGAGATTCTGAAATGGTTTTAGTTGTCAGTGGCAGCTCCGCCAGGTTGGCGGAACAAACATTGAATAAACCCGTTGACGCAACTATTATTGCGATTATTGATTATGTCGACATTGAAGGTAAAAACGTCTTCAGCAAAAATTCAAAGGAGATGTAATCATGAAAATTGCATTAGGCTGTGATCATGGTGGATATGAGTTAAAAGAAAAAATCAAGAAATTCATATCAGAGGAATTAAATCTGCAATACGAGGATTTTGGCACTTTCAATACTAATCGATGTGATTACCCCGACTATGCTTTCTTGGTATCTCGCGCAGTTTCTACAAAAAAATGCGATTTTGGTATCATGATTGATGGCGCCGGAATAGGATCCGCAATGATGGCAAACAAAGTGCCCGGAGTATTGGCCGCGTGCGCCAATGAAATCCATACAGCACGTAACAGCCGTCAACATAATGGCGCCAACATCTTGACGCTTGGAAGCATGGTAATTGGCGAAGGCGTTGCAAAAGAAATCGTCAAAGTCTTTCTAAATACCAAATTTGAAGGCGATAGAAATCTGCAAAGAATCAAAAGCATTTTGGATATTGAAAAACGAATAGTAAGTACTAAGGAGTGATACCATGCAAATGGCAAAAGTAATTGGTACTGTTACATCGACAGTTAAAATCAAAGACATAATAGGCGTTTCTCTCCTAGTGATTCAACCTGTAAATTCAAAATATGAATCACTAGGAACGCCGATTGTCGCCGCAGATAATTTCGGAGCCGGCTTTGGTGAATATGTTTTTTATGCAAAAAATAAAGAAGGTGCAATGAACCTTCCCATTCCCACTTCATGCGTTGATGCCGGAATTTGTGGAATTATTGATTATGTTCATTGTTCAGATTAATACCCTTCAAATAAGAGGTGAGAATAATGCAACTTGCAAAAGTGGTAGGTAATTTAGTTTCAACACATAAAAACGCATTATTAAAAGGAAAAAAACTATTATTTGTCCAACCACTCGATGAATCTTTAGTTCCTTTTGGTGATGAAATGCTAGCGGTTGATGGTGTAGGTGCAGGAATCGGGGACATAGTCGTCATTCTAAATGAAGGCGGCGCATGTCGAATGATTACAAATGCCAAAAGCCCATATTCTCCAATTGAATTGTGTATTGCAGGCATTGTCGATTCAATCAAAACTGAAAGCAGTTACAAAACTTTTAAATAGCAAAGAGATGATAAAATGACTCTTCTGGATAAAATTATTAATCAAGCAAGGCAGAACATACAGACAATCGTATTGCCAGAGGGTAAAGATCAAAGAATAATCGATGCTGCCAGGCAACTACAAATGCAAAATGTGGCCAAAGTTATAGTTTTGATTAATGAAGTTGATGTAAATGATGAGTTTAAGAAGTTGCAAAATGATGGCATTGAAGTCATTATTGTTGAACATTCGGATAAGCTTGAATCATACAGCTCTTTATTAGTTGAATTGCGTAAAGCAAAAGGGATGACGAAAGCCGAAGCTGATAAATTAATTCAAAATACAGTCTATTTTGGAGTAATGATGGTAAAAAACAAAGACGCAGACGGAATGGTTGCCGGTGCCATCACATCGACAGGAGATGTTCTAAGACCTGCTCTTCAAATACTGCGAACGGCTCAAAATGTAAAACTGGTGTCGTCATTTTTTCTTATGGATGTACCATCATCTATTAGTTCGCTAAATCGAGTATTTGCCTTCGCTGACTGTGGTTTGGTTGTCAATCCAAACGCGGAGGAACTATCAGAAATCGCCATACAAACAGCCAAGTCATTTGACTATCTGACAAAAGAGGAGCCACGCGTTGCCATGCTTTCCTATTCAACATTTGGAAGTGCTAGCGGAGAGCTTGTAGACAAGGTGGTTAATGCCACTAAAATTGTTCAAACCAAATATCCTAACCTTAAGATAGATGGAGAATTACAGCTCGATGCTGCAATTGTGCCTTCTGTCGCCAAACTAAAAGCACCGTTAAGTAGAGTTGCGGGTTATGCTAATGTATTAATATTTCCGGATTTGCAATCAGGAAACATAGGCTATAAACTAGTCGAGCGATTGGCAAACGCCGCTGCATATGGACCAATCACACAAGGATTAAGTAGCCCTGTCAATGATCTTTCGCGCGGCTGCTCAAGCAAAGATATAATTGCAGTCGTAGCGATTACATCACTTCAATCGCAATCAAATAGAACTGTCTAGCATAGTTACATAAACCTCTTTTTATAAGCTTCCACGAGGATCTTGCATGGGGTTCTTCCTTTGGATGCCTATTTTTTCTTGGATAGAAAAGTCAAAATTGGTAATATATCAGCTTAAAAAACTGTATATATATGTTGATGAATAACATCATAAAAGGCCACTTGAATGTCATTTCTGACTTCAAGTGGCCTTTTGGATTAAGTACTTTTTAAACAGATAGTAATAAGTGAAGATCTAACTTTTCTATATGTTTACACATACGAGATTAAATGAAAAAACGTATGTTTTCGCAATCAAAATGACATTGGAAAATATCAAAAAAGCCCGTTTGAACGTTATTTCTAACTTCAAGTGGCCTATTTCATTTGATAATATTCAAAATAATGGTATATAAACGGTATAATTAAGGCTAAAAACGGCTATTATCATCATTTTAAGGAAAGCAATGAAACACTCTCAACGTGATATGTCTGAGGAAACATATCAACCGGTTGAACTCTTTTTATCTGATAATTTGCCTTTACAAAGAATGCCAAATCATTCATCAAAGAGTCTGGGTTACACGATAAGTAACAGATCTTTTCCGGTTTCAATTTGATGATTAGATCTACGACATTTCTATCCAGTCCTTCTCTTGGAGGGTCAACTATTACTATATCTGCTTTGTATTCTTGCATAACATAATCATGTAGAAACTCCGCGGCATCTTCATGATAAAATTTGATGTTTTTTGCCTGGTTGATTCTGGCATTCATGATCGCATTTTTCACTGATTCCTTGTTCAATTCCACGCCAATGACTTTCTTGACATATTCTGCAAATAGGATTCCGATTGTGCCGATTCCAGAATACAACTCTAGAACAATATCCTCTTGTTTGGGTTTGGCAAATTCCAAAGCTTTCTTATACATGATTTCAGTCTGTCTATGATTGACTTGATAAAAGGTCTTGGGAGAAATTGTGTATTTTTTCCCTAGTAAAACATCTTCGATCCTTCCTTGCCCGAATAACACTCTCTCGAAATCTCCGAGCACAACCGAAGTCGAACGGGAATTGACATTTTGAACAATAGAAGTGATTTCTGGATGTATCTCTCGCAAAGCTTTGACAAAATTGTTCCTTCCTGGAAAAGTTTCCTCAGAAGTGACAATCACAACCAAAATTTGTTTGGCTTCATTGCTGGTTCGCACAAAAATGTATCGGACAAGTCCGGTTTTTTTGTCTTCGTCATAAGGCTTGATTTTTTGCAACTGCATCAAGTCTCTGCAAGTTTTAATAATTTTATTGGCTTTGTCGTCTTGGATAACGCATTTGTCGATGTTAACAATTTTATGCGTGTTTTCTTCAAATAAACCGCTCATGATTTTTCTGTCTTTTTCAGAAATGATCATTTGCACTTTGTTTCTGTAAAAGAAGGGTTCTTTCATGCCGATAATTGGAAGACATAGCGACTCATCAAATCCGGATTGATGCATCTTGCTTCTTACCAGATTTGTTTTCATTTCCAATTGCTTTTCATAGGGAATATGTTGCAACATGCAACCGCCGCAATCGCTGAAGCGTGGGCATTTTGGTTTGATTCTTTTCATAGAAGACTCGATTAATCGTTCGACTTTTCCATAACCACTTTTAAAAAACCTGATTTCCGCTTTTTCACCGGGAAGCAGATTAGGCACATAAAATTTTTGTTTGTCTTTTATGACGACTCCGTAGCCTTTGTCACTTAGTGATGTCGCTTCGTATACATCCATCTTTTCACTTCGCTTTCACAAATGAAAAAAGCAGAAAAACTGCTTTATTCTTTATTTGCCATACATGAGATATACAACCCAACTTACCAATCTTTTGGGAAGAATTCTTTTCATAAATAAAAATAATTTATATTGAAATCCAATTGTGAGACTGATAGGCATTGATTTTCTTTTTATGAGTCTTGAAACGGCTTTTGCGACTGTATATGGCGACTTGCCTGATTGTTCATCATGTTCCATTCTAGCAACAGATCGGTCAATTCTTTCTTTGTATAAAGAATTATTGACTTCAAGATTTTTTTCGCGGTTGATCGTAAAATCTGTTTTGGTGTCCCCCGGAAGAATAGTTGAAACATCAATTCCAAATGGCTTCAATTCGAGACGCAAAGCTTCTGAAAAAGCTCCAGTACTCGCCTTGGTCATCGAGTAGAATCCCTGGAAAGGGATGATTAGCTCTCCTGCAGCAGAACCGATGTTGATAATCTTTGCTTTGCTGCCTTTTCTTAACAATGGCAATAAAGCTTTCGTCAGAAGAAACATTCCTTTGACATTGACAGCGAATATCTTGTCATATTGCTTCTCGGATGTTTCTTCAATGGATCCGCTGATGCCCATTCCGGCGCAGTTTACCAAAACATCAATCCCGGATTGTTCTTTGGCAAGGTTTTGACTCAACTGATCGACCATATCTTGATTTGTTATGTCACAAAGAAAATATTTGAAATCATATTTCTGTTTTGGAAAAGCGCGGGACACACCATATACAGTATGCCCTTCTTTGTGAAGATATGAAGCGATCGCATATCCGATTCCGGCAGAAGCTCCCGTAACAACGACGATTTTATTTGTCATTTACTTGACATACTCCATCAATTCTTCTTCCGATTCCGGAAGATTCAATAATACATCTGCGATAATGTCGATGGCTTCATCCATAAGCGCTTTTGTATGTGTTGATGTATAACTCGTTCTGATCAGGCATTCGCCTTCTGGTGTAGCGGGCGGAAGCACGGGATTGACATATACTCCGCGGTCATAGAGCATTTTGCAGGCGATAAGCGTTCTCAGCATTGTATAGGTGTAAATGGGAATAATTGGTGCGATCGATGAATCAATTATTTTTAAACCTTTTGCCAAAAGGCCTTTTCTGACATAAGCGGCAATATCAAGTAGTGCTTTGGGTCTTTCTGGCTCGGCTTTGAGAATTCTCAAAGCTTCAAGCGCAGTGGCAGCATTCGCTGGTGTGATCGCTGCGCAAAAAATGAATGGTCTCGATTTGTGTTTGACATATTCGACGACAACTTTGTCTGCGACCATATAACCTCCAAGGCTGGCAAGTGATTTGGAGAATGTTCCCATAATGATGTCGACTTCTTTTTCCAAATTGAAATATTCTGCAGTGCCTCTACCAGATTTGCCAAGGACTCCGAAGCTGTGGGCATCATCGATCATGACTCTGGCGTCGTATTTTTTAGCAAGTCTGACTATTTCTGGAAGATTGCAGATATCGCCGCTCATCGAGAATACACCATCTGTGACGATCAGCTTTCCTTTGCCTGTAGCGGCATTTGCCAGACATTTTTCCAAATCTTCCATATCATTGTGGTCGAAACGAACCATAGTAGCGTAACTAAGTTTGGCCCCGTCATAGATGCTGGCATGATTTTCCCTATCGCAGAAGATCAAGTCGTTTCTTCCGGCAATCGCTGAAATGATTCCCAAATTTGTCTGGAATCCGGTAGAGAAAGTCACACAAGCTTCCTTGTGAAGAAACTCCGCAAGTTCAGCTTCCAAAATGATGTGAGTCGTAAGCGTGCCATTTAAAAACCTTGAGCCGGAAACTCCGGATCCAAAATGTTTAAAAGCTTCAATGCCGGCGTTGATCACACGATCATCTCCGGTAAGTCCTAAATAGTTGTTCGAGCCAATCATGATTTTTCTGTGACCTTCCATGATGACTTCAATATCCTGCTTGGTCTCCAAAGCATGAAAATATGGGTATACCCCCAAAGCTTTGAATTCATCAACTGTCGTAAAATCGACGCATTTTTTAAATAGATCCATAAATTACCCCCTGTATTGACTAATTGATTATTCTTCCGTAACAATATTTCCGTGATATACTACCAAATCCTCAACAAGCTCTGATACTCTTGCTAGATTTGAACTGAAAAATGGCTGATCAACTTCCTGAAGCATTTCATAAGCCATGTCATTCACGATGATCGGTTCGATCTCGTTTGTATTTGCATGCATTGAAAGTTTCAAGGCCGTGTTGTGAAAATCGATTCCGTAATCCTCTTCTTCGTGTTCATGACAAGCGCATTCCTCGTCACCTTGGCAACATGATATCTCTTCCTTGGGAAACGCAACCATGCCGATTCCGGCATCAATATGTGCATATTCAAGTTCTGTCAAAGCCAAGTTGTAGAGTTCGAGCATCGAATTGATCAGAACTACATTCTCGAAAGCGTGCAACACGCCTTCGCCATCTGGTGTGAAACTCGTCGATTTCAGAAAATAATCTCCAGATTCGACAACGATTACTTCCGGATCTTTCTTTAATAGGACCATGGATTCAAGAAGAAACGATTCCAGCAACAAGGCCGCTTTCGGTCTTGAATCATCTCCATAAAAGTCTTCCATGTTACGGATTGAAACATAAATGTCCGTGTATATTTCCTCGAATTCATATTCATCAAACGTCTCAATCATTTCATTTTCGCTTGAAGGCTCAGTCTGAAATGTTTCTTCGGTAGACATAAGGATTTCAGCAATTTTCTTTTTGATTTCTCTCATATTATCCTCACTTGTATTTTTGCATGATTACGTATTATATCATACAAGAACCTCAATGTACATATTATATCATGTCTGAGATGCTTTCTAGACATGAGAGTTCCATTCATTTGTCAAAAAAAAGCCAGACAAGTCTGGCTAAATTCTTATTCGGTTCTAAGTGCTACGACAGGATCTTTATTTGAAGCAAGTCTTGCCGGGATTAATCCCGCGATAAATGCCAGCGTGATGCTGATCAACACTAGGAAAATCGCGTGAAAGAATGATAGTTTAGCAACATTCGGCATATCGGCAAGATTTTCGATGATCATATTGATAGGAATGATCAACAATATGGCGACTCCGATACCGACGATTCCGGAAGCGAAACCGATCAAGAGATTTTCCGTATTGAATACACGAGAGATATCTTTTTTTCTGGCCCCCAAAGCTCGCAAAACGCCGATTTCCTTAATTCTTTCCAATACTGAGATATAGGTGATAATCGCAATCATGATTGAGGATACGATAAGTGAAATACCAGCAAAAGCAATCAAAACGATGGATATTGTGTCAATAACTCCTTTAACCATCGAAGTGAATGTCGAAGCCTGGTCAACAAACTCAATTCTTGCTAGGTCGTCTTCTGCAAACTGGTCGTTGTAATCATCAAGATAGATTTTCAAATTTTCTTTGTCATCAAAACTTTCTGGATATATGTAAATACCGCTGACTCTGCCAATTTCATCAGGATAGTTGGTTTCGATATAGTTCACTAGTGATATATCATAACCAAACCCGTTGTAGAACAAACTGACATTTGACCCATCTTTCATCCTAACAATGCCTGAAATTTCGATATCAAGCGCTTGTGAGACATCACTAACATCTGCTGCATATACACCAACATATAATTTGAAGTCAAGCCCGACAATATCTGAAAACGGAAACTCGGTTTGGGTAGTAGTATCAAAACCAAGTTTATTACCTAAAGTGGATTTATAAATTCGGTTATATTCGTCAACGACTAAAACAACTTGGAATTTACCATTTTCAGGGTCATTGGCAGGATAGTTCCCGTAAATCAGGTCATAATTATCACCAAGCACGTTGCCTTTTGGCAAGAGGGTGAAAAATTTCGAGATGAATCCAAAAGAACTAGCAGGCGATGATGGTGTTTGAGTAATGGTTTCGCGGTATATTGAAGAGTACGTTGAAGAGTCATCGTTATACTGTAGAAGTGACATGTTAATATTATGAACATATTTGACACCACTAACTGTTTCGGGAGAAATGTTTGTGACATAATCCTCAACATAATCCACATAATCTTCGGTGATGACATTTGACACAAAAAATGATGCCAAACGGTTTTCATCATATGCGGTCGCATAATCTGTATTAGGATATGGAGTCAAATCTTCAACGTCCATAGAACGCATTTTTTCCAGATCCAATCTAGAGTCGGTGATCGAAATCGGATATCCAGCCAACGTTTCTCTCTCAAAGCTAGAAATTTCCTGATCGAGCCCATTAGAAAGAGCCAATATCAAAGCGATCCCAATAATACCGATGCTGCCGGCAAAAGCTGTCAATAAAGTTCTTCCTAGTTTGGTGCGGATATTATTGATCGATGAAACAATTGCTGTTTTATAATTCATCGATGTTTTCTTTAGGGAAAATTCCTGTTTCATTTCCTTGGGTTCCAAAACAGGATTGGAATCTGCAGTCACTCTACCATCTTTGAGTTCAATGATTCTTGAAGAATATCGATGGGCGAATTCAGCGTTATGGGTAACCATGATGACGAGTTTGTCTTCTGCTATTTTTTTGATCAAATCGAGAATTTGGACACTTGTTACCGAATCTATAGATCCTGTAGGCTCATCGGCCAACACCACATCCGGGTTGTTTGCCAATGCCCTTGCAATCGCCACGCGTTGCGATTGCCCACCAGATAGTTGATTTGGTCTTTTATGAATATGGTCTTCTAAACCGACCTCTTTCAACAAACTGATGGCACGTTCTTTTCTTTCTTGGCTAGAGACACCGCTAAGTGTCAAACCCATTTCAACGTTTTGCAAAACGCTTAGATGTGGAATTAGATTGTGACTCTGGAAAATGAATCCGATGGAGTTGTTTCTATACATGTCCCATTCTTCATCTATAAAGTCCTTGGTCGATTTGCCACTGATGATCAAATCTCCATCATCATAATGGTCAAGTCCGCCAATAATGTTTAACAAAGTTGTTTTTCCGCATCCGGATGGTCCAAGAACAGTTACGAATTCGTTCTTACGAAAATCCAAATGGATATCATCAAGGGCTTTCTGCGTATAAGTCCCCGAAGTATAACTTTTACTTATTCCGATAAGTTTTAACATGTTTTTTCCTCTTTTCTTGAATATCCTTCCTGCAGTATATCCATTAATTGTATTAAATGTGCCCGTGAGTCTTCTATTTTAATATCATTGATTATTGCCTGACGAAGCGCCTCTCTTAGAGCTGCGAAACTGATTTCAACAACATTCTTGATGTATTCAGCGTCAGATAACTTGAACTGATTATTGTCTATCAGATGCATAAACTGATTTATGATCCTTAAAAACAGTGGGTTTACACGCTTAAGATTGTCATTCTTTTGAAAATTTGTGGATGAATAAATCAGAAAGTTTTTCAATAAACCGCAATTCTCCTTGTCTTTGATCTCTTGATAGACATAATCATGTATACCAATTATTATTTTTTTTAGTGATCCATTTGTGGTTCTCGCAATACTAATTATGGCAGATTGATATTGGTCTTTAAAATCATCTAGCAATACGGAAATCAAATCATATTTATCTTCAAAATACATATAGAAACTGCCTCTCGAAATCTCTGCTTCCTTGATGATTTTGTTGATTGACGCAGCTTCGAAAGGTGTCTCTGATAATTCTTTTTTCGCCGCGAGAAGAATCTTTGCTTTTTTTTCATCGGGTAGATTTAAAAACGTTGTTTTTGGCATGGTTTCACCATCCTAAATATAGACTGACTTTATTTTATATGACAGGGTGTCATATGTCAAGAAAATCAACTTGCTAAACTATCGAATTCATGAATTCATCACAAAAAAGGATGGTTTCCCATCCGTTTGCTAGATAATTTAGATTTTTCTTTTTTATTGATTCAATTTCAAGGATTCATGTATCAGCAGCATGCTTATTTGTTTAATACTGGATGCTTTTTCCAAAAGGTCATTTACTTCTGTTTGGAAATTTCTAGCCATTTTCATGTCGATTAATCCTGGCAGATTGATCTTCACATTAAGAATTGCGCCCTCGATTCCAGAAGCAAGCATCAACACCGCTACTCCGATGTCTGATAGCGTGTTTGGATTTCCATATTTGATTACTGGATCTATCAATCTCAATGCAGTGTATGCGGTCTTGGCTACCTGAAGCGGGACTTCGATCGCCTTAATAGTTGCGATTTGGATCTGTTCGTTTCGATACTTTTTTTCTGTTTCAGATTCTTTTGACAACTTGAATGCTGCCATAACCAGATTGAAGGCTTCTGTATCCTTATCAATCAGGGAAATCATTTCTTCTTTCAATCTTTCCATCTTTAGGAACGTGTTGGAAAATTCCTGTTTTGCTAATTCGTCCAAGGCCTCGTAACGTTTTTTGCCAATGGACAAATGCCCTACCATGCGTAACAAACATGCCCCCAGAGCTCCAGCCAATGCACTGACTGACCCACCTCCGGGAGCTGGGGATTTCGAATCGATTTCATTTAGGAACTCGACGAGTCCTAGTTCGGTTAATTTCATTATATCGCCTCACTATTGATAATTTGTCTGTTTTTAACAACTTGTACGCCTTTTTTGAAAACATGTCTTGCATGATTGACTCCATAATGATAAATCAGATAATCGAGATTCTTTGCTTTCATGAGGACAAAATCAGCTTGTTTGCCTATTTCGATACCGCCAAGTCTTGAAGCAATTCCCAGACTGAAGGCAGGATTGATAGTCGATGCTGTAAGAATTTCAAACGGAGTCATTTGCATTTTGTTCCCTGCCAGTTGCATTGTCAACTGGAAGTTTTCTGATGGCGATGACCCGGGGTTATAATCGCTGGCAATGGAAACCGCAGCTAAATTATCAATCAAATCTCTTGCCGGGGCATACGCTTTGTTTAAGTAAAAGGATGTGGCTGGCAAAAGATTGGCGATCGTATTTGAATGTCCGAGTTTCTTGATGTCTTCCTGACTGATTGCCATCAAATGATCCACGCTCGCTGCTTTCATTTCAATTCCCAACCGTGTTCCACCGAGGGAGGCTATTTCATCAGCGTGGATTCGCGGAATGAATCCAAGATTCTTGGCGGCTTCGAGGATTTTTTTAGTGTCCTTGATTTCAAAAATGCCTTTTTCGCAGAATACATCCACGAAAATCGCCAGGTTATTGGCCTTGATGACTTCAAGGTCTCGAATCACTTTGTCAATATATTCGGCTTTCTTGTTTTCGTATTCTTTTGGCAGAGCGTGGGCTCCAAGATATGTCGAAAATAATTCAATAGGGTGGTTTTTATTCAATTGCCTTGCGACTTCAAGTTGTTTGATTTCAGTTTCGAGATCCAAGCCATATCCGGATTTGGCTTCGATTGTGGTTACACCAAATAATAACATTTCATCCAAAGAATCATGTGCCTGTTTCATCAATTCATCAAAAGATGCTGTTCTTGTTTTTTTAACAGTATTCAGGATTCCTCCTCCGGAAGCTAAAATTTCAAGATAAGGTACTCCTTTGATCTTTTTTGCAAACTCGTCTTCTCTGGAACCGCCAAAGACAAGATGAGTATGTGAATCGATAAGACCGGGAATGGCAATCATACCTTCAGCATCTATCAGCTTAGTCTTTTCGTTTATCAACTGATGATAATCATGGTTGCCAAAATCAAGGAAATTTCCGTCCTTGATGGCAATAAATGGATTATCTATGACTGTTACTTCATTCATCTGCTTGCCTCTGACAGGAGGAATAAGATTGCATGTATAAAGCGTTTTGATATTTGTCACAATCAAATCGGCGTACATTTATTTCCTCCTTATAAATTGAATTCAATAATTTTGTATTTATCGAAGTCTCGGAGCATTAAATATTTCGTTGCTTTTTCTACTAAAGTATCAACATCAATTTCTTTGAAAGACAAAGGAATAAAAAATACACTGAAATAGTATTCCAAGGATTTGACAAGCGCGTCTTTTGGAACTAATCCGACGATTTCAGCGCCGGTGACAGTTATTTGATATCTTTTGGCTTCCATTTTTACGGTCTCAAATATTCTGTAAATCGGGTTTTTTTTGTAATCAAGGATGTTCATTGTCACTTGTACATGACCTCTTTTTTCCAAATATGCCGACCCGGCTTGAATGTATTGGAATCCTCCACTCGATTTCCGAATTGCCTTGGCAATACTATTGGCGATTTTTTCATCGGCAGTATCAAGATCTATGTTATAGGCAATCAAAGGATGTCTGGCGCCGATTGCAACCACACCAAAAGTGGGATGTATTTCTGGTTTTCCATAATCGGGATGCCAGATTGGATCTTTGATTTTTTCCTTCATGCCTTCAAATTCGCTTTTGCGGATGTCAGGCAACATAATTCTTTCTGGAGCAGACGCAGCTTCCGCATATAAAAACACAGGAATGTCGTATTTTTCATTCGCAAGCTGTGCCAATCTCTTTGCATATTCGACGCAATCCTTCAGTGTCACTTCTTCGATCGGCACAAAAGGAATCACATCGACCGCTCCCATACGAGGATGTTCTCCATGATGAAAATTGAGGTCGATCTCTTGAGAAACAACTCCGATAAATTCAAGTAAAGCCTGAATCATCGGTTCAGGTTCTCCGATAAGCGTCACGACTGTTCGGTTATAGTCTGAATCGGGTTCATAGCTGAGTAGTTTGATGTTGGGGTGTTTTGAAAAAACAGAAATGATTCTTTCGATTTTTGCTTTGTCCTTACCTTCGCTAAAATTTGGCACACTTTCTACAATTTTTGCCATTTCATTGTTCTCCGTTTCTGTAATAATCATTGATAATTTTTTTGATCTTCTCCTCATTTGTGATAAACGGGATGGTTATCAATGAGTTGTTGTCTTGAAGATTGAATTCCCTGGCAACAGATAGTGCGTTCTCGTTTCTTGCCCAGGCTCTTCGGGATACTCCCGCCATAACATCGAATGTCACAGCTGATTTCAATATTTCATCGACCCTTTCGGAACCATCCAAAACCATGCCAAATCCACCGTTTATGGCTTTTCCGATGCCGACTCCACCACCGTTATGCAGTGTTACAAGACTCATGCCTCTGGCGGAATTTCCTAAGGCAACTTGCGTTGCCATTTCCGCCATGATATTTGATCCGTCTTTGATGTTTGCTGTTTCTCTAAAAGGAGAATCGGTACCTCCAGTATCGTGATGGTCTCTACCTAGCATGATTGGACCAACTTCTTTGTTTCTTACCAATTCGTTGAACTTGAGTGAAATCTTCAGTCTGCCGGCAGCATCTTGATATAGAATTCTGGCTTTTGTTCCCACGACAAGTTTATTATATGCGGCATTTTTAAGCCACATGTAGTTGTCATAATCTTGAAATCGTCTGTTTTTGTCAATCAATTTCATTGCGGCTTGATCCGTTTTTTCAAGATCGCTATCTTTTCCGCTCAAGCAAACCCAACGGAAAGGTCCATAACCGTAGTCAAATAACAAAGGTCCCATAATATCTTCTACATAACTTGGCCATATGAAACCATCAAGATCGTTTTCTCCGTTCATGCAAATCTCATTTATGCCCGAATCGTAGATGGCTTTTAGAAAACTATTGCCATAATCAAAAAAGTATGTCCCTTTTTTGACTAGATTTTTAATAGCGACAAAATGCCTTTTCAAGCTTGCATCAACTAGTTCCATAAATTTGTCTTTGTCGGTTTCCAAGAGTCTGGTTCGTTCAGCAAAAGATATCCCTACGGGACAATATCCTCCATCATAAACAGCGTGACAACTTGTCTGGTCTGAAGCAAGATTAATCGGTATTTTGTGCTTAACAGCAAATTCCAACAAATCAACGATATTTCCATGAAAAGCTATGGCCATGGGCTGTTTGTCATTAATAGCGTTACGAGCATCTTCAAAAGCTTTTGCGGGGGCAGATTCGACTTTGCTAACCCAGCCTTGATTTTTCCTTGTCTCGATACGGGAATAATCGACTTCCGCAATAATGCCGACACCACCGCTGATTTCGATTGCCTTGCCTTGCGCTCCGCTCATTCCACCAAGACCTGATGAAACAAATAGCTTCCCTTTTAAGTCTTCTCTTTCTTTAATGCCTAATTTGCTTCTTCCAGCATTAAGTAATGTCGAATATGTGCCATGAACGATACCTTGTGGTCCAATATACATCCAGCCGCCTGCCGTCATTTGACCGTAGTTGGCGACACCAAGGGACGAAGCACGGTTGAAATGATGCAAATTGTCAAATTGTCCGATCATTAGACCGTTGGTCATCAATACTCTCGGAGCCGTTTTCGCGGATTGGTATAATCCCAAAGGATGTCCCGACATCATTACCAAAGTCTGATTGTCATTCATTATTTCTAAGTATTTCTTGACTAGGTGATACTGCATCCAGTTTTGCATGACGCTGCCTGTTTCTCCATACGTAACAAGTTCATATGGATAAAGAGCAATCTCAAAATCAAGATTGTTGTCGATCATGACTTGAAAAGCTTTACCTTCGATTATCAGCCCTTTATATTCATCGAGCGGTTTGCCAAAAATCCTGCCCTGAGGGCGGAAACGATATCCGTAGATTTTTCCTCTTGTCAGCAATTCATCGAGAAATTCTCCTGCCAGTTGATCTTGCCAGGCTTCAGGGATATAGCGCAAAGCATTTTTTAATGCCAATTCTGTTTCAGCTCTATTCAGATTGAATTCTCTTTTTGGAGCCCGCCTTATGCTAGAATTAAATTCGGGATATTCTGGAAGTTCTTGGAAAACATCTTTTAATGAAACTTGTCTTTCCAACATCATCAATATTCACCTCCGGAAAAAACATGATTAAATTTATCCGAGATAATCAATTGCTCTATTAGATGAATATATGGATACATCAAGCAATCTTCTTCAATGAATGGAATATGTTCTCTGATGGTTTTATAGGTCTTGGAAGTGATTGTTCCCAGTTTATCCGAGCCGCGAAAATCGATGGCTTGACAAGCGGTGAAAAGTTCCATACCGATGACTTTTCGCGCGTTATTCAGAATCATTGCGGCTTTTCTGGCTGAGATTGTTCCCATCGAAACATGATCTTCCTGGTTTGCGGAAGATGGTATGGAATCAACACTGGCCGGATGGGCGAATGCTTTATTTTCACTGACAAGCGAGGCGGCACTGTATTGAACGATCATAAACCCGGAATTGATTCCCGGTTTTTTGACAAGAAAAGGCGGCAGCCCATTGGAAAGACTGGAATTGACGAGTCTTTCGATTCTGCGTTCGCTGATATTTGCTAATTCGCTGACCGCTGTTGAAAGATAATCAAATGCCAGTGCCAGTGGCTCGCCATGGAAATTTCCAGCACTGATAACATCTCCGGCTTCGGCGAATACGATCGGATTGTCGGTCACGGCGTTCATTTCCGTCTCCACAATAGTTAATACATGCCTTAATGCATCAAGACAAGCTCCATGAACTTGGGGAGCACATCTAATTGAATATGCATCCTGAATCCTCAATTCACCATCTTTGGTAATAAGTTTACTGGTGGATAGAATCGTTTTGACACGTTTTGCGACATCGATTTGACCAATATGTCCTCTTAATTCATGGACTCTAGGATCGAAAGCGTCGATAATGGCCTCTATAGCCTCCATAGATAAAGCAAGTGACAACGAAGCTGTTTTTTCTAGGTTAAAAGCGTCATACAAAGTAATGGATCCGACTGAAGTCATCGCTTGGGTTCCATTGATTAGGCTCAGGCCTTCTTTGGCTAGTAGAAAATCAAGCGGAACAATGCCTGATTTTTCCAAGCCGGAAGCGGTACTCATTCTGATGCCTTCAAAAAACACTTCACCCAAGCCAAGCAGCGGAAGACTCATATGCGATAATGGTGCCAAATCTCCACTCGCTCCGAGACTACCTTGTGAAAATACAACCGGGATGACATTTTTATTTAACATCTCCAATAGTTTTTCCAAGACTTCCAAACGGATACCGCTGTACCCTTTGATCAAAGCATTTATTCTTAGAAGCATCATGCCTCTCGTTATCTCTTCTGAAAAAGGTTCGCCAACGCCACAGGCATGACTCATCAACAAATTCTTTTGAAGTTTGCTAACCTCACGCTTTTCAATTGCGACACTGGAAAGGTTGCCAAAACCGGTATTGATCCCATATACTGGTTTTTCACTTTCCACAATGCTTGTGACATAGTCTCGGGCCTTGCAAATCAAGGCTTTGTTTTTTTCGCATATGGCTACTTTTTCCTTAAATCTAGCCACTTTTATAAATGACATCAAATCCAAATTAGTTCCGTTGATTTCAATCACGATATCACCCGACCTTCCTTTTTATTATATAATAAACAGCAGTAAAAAGAAAGCGTTTTCTGCTTGTTAGAAGACTTTGACAATGGGTTTTGACAAATGAAAATCGCCATAAATCAAATTGGTTGATTTAGGGCGATGTGAATCTCGATAAACTAATTTTTTTATTCTTCTTGTTTCAAAAAAGCATAAAAATCTTGTTCTTTATCTTTGTTTGACTGAATCACAGTTCCGACTGGTGAGGCAAGGATCGTAAATTCATCTTCTGTATTCAAGCCGATAAGTGAGTCGCATTTTTTGCGGTCAAATGCACCGATGGCGCAAGTCCCTAATCCGATCGATTCACAAGCGATGTAGAGATTTTGACTGACATACCCAATATCAACCAAGATGATTCGATGGGCAAAATGAGTATATCTCCACTCCGATCGATATGGAATTACAGTCCAAATAAAGACCACATTGGCTTTTGCAGCCCATCTTTGTTCGGATAAAGCTTCAGTAAGTTGATCTTCCATATTTTCCAGTTTTGATAAGAATTCGATTTGGTGGGTCAAAGGTAAGTAATGGTACATTCCCGGAGATAATCCTTCAACATTTCTGATCACAAGGTACGTTTCAAATTCATGACGAGCACCGCCTGAAGGTACAGTTCTCAAGGTAGCGTAGTTGTTTCCTCTGATGCTTTTGATCCCTTGTGTCGCCCACAATAGATAGGCCAGCTGGGTAAGCGTCATCTCATTATCGGTGTAGACGCGGTGGCTTTCTCGATCACGGATGATACTTATAATATCGTTTTTGAGATTCAAACCTTGAAAATCGATTGGTAATTTTATTTGTCTCTGACTCATTTTTTCTTTTGTGAGCGGTGGTTGCGGTAGTTTCTTCTGTTGATCTGTGAGCTCAAATTCATCATCATCAACTGCATCATAACGAATGAATTCTCTTCCCTTTTCAATCAAGGCTTGTGTTTTTTCGGATGGCATATTCTGATTCCTCCGTTCTATATAGCGTAACTTATATAATTCATAAGGCTATTGTGCCATATCCTTCTTGAATGTGTCAATGCTTTTATGAAAATCTGATTTCAAGTGCATTTCAATTTTGTTTTGAGATAATGTTATGATATAATTATTTTGCATATATTAGGAGGACATCATGAAAAGAATTTTTATTTTGGCAATTCTGGCAATCTATATTTTTGCTCTTTCAGCTTGTCAGTTGATTATTCCCTCAACCACAATCGCCACCACCACTTCCAATCAGACTTCGACAGCCTCTGTTTCTACAACCCCGGAAGCGTCTACTACTGCAACGGGATTAGTCACATCTACAGAATTGATGACTTCTACTTCCAGTCTTTTGACCACTTCTGCAACAACTCCAATCACTAACACGACGACAAATCCGGTATTTCCGATGATTCCTAATGGCTACAGCACGCTGCAGGATGAAATGGATGTTATCGGGATTCCGGCTATAGGCGAACAAACAGTATTAGTCTTCGCTGTTGATTTTTCTGATTATCCACAGGCAACATCTGGGATCAATCTAGCACAAATCGAGCTTGCCTTTAACGGTAGTTCTGATGATCTTGCCTATGAATCTGTCAATAGTTATTATTGGAAAAGTTCATATGGAAAGCTTAACCTCAGCGCAGATGTTTATGGCTTTTACCGGGCCGATCACCCTTCCACATATTACGCGGATGAGTATGATAAATTGTATGAATGGGATTATTTGCACGATGATTACTTATATAGTGAAGACGAAGTCACGCATCCTGATTCCGATTTGATCTATGAATTATTAGTTTATTATGACGACGTGATCGATTATTCCGATTACGATCAAAATAATGACGGCTACATTGACGGTGTTTATGTAATCTATACCGCTCCAGTTACATATGATGAGAACGAAGGTTCTGACTTATGGTGGGGATACAAAGATATTTACATTTGGGAAGGCGATATTTTCGATGGTGTCGAACCTTACTACTTTGTCTGGTCTGGAAGCGACTTCTTTTTTGAAAACGATGAACCTTTGAACGCCAGGACTGTGATTCATGAAACAGGTCATATGCTTGGCCTTGATGATTATTACGATTATGATCCGGCTGGACCATATAATTCTGGCGGACTTGGATTAGCAGATATGATGGACAATACGGCAGGAGATCACAATCCTTTTTCCAAAATATTGTTGGATTGGGTTACTCCGATGGTTGCAACCGAGTCGATGACAATTGAAATCGAGCCTTTTATGTCTTCTGGTGACGTAATCATGGTCAAGAAACATTGGACATATACGATTTTCACAGAGTATTTCTTAGTAAGTTATTACACACCTTTCGACTTGAACGATGATGATCCTGATTCCTTGTTCACGGTCCCTGGCGTAGTAATCTATCACATAAGCGCAAGAATCGATAACGGATATGATAACGATTCTGCATATTATAGCATCTTCAATAACAATAATTCAGATACTATTAACAAACTAATAAAATTCATTGAAGCTGATATGGGTGGAGAAATCGATGAATACGGTTATGTCGAAAACACTGATTTGTTCATGCAAGGCGATGTCTTCAATCTAACTGTCTACCCGAACTACCTTTGGTATGACAATACTGCTTTGGGCTTTACGATTGGAGTTCAAAGCTTGACAACAGAATCAGCTATGATCATCATAGATTTCTCTTGATTAAAAAAATAGGACAGGCTGATTAACTTTAAAGTGAACCCCATTTAGTGGACACAAAATAAAAAGACATTACAAGAGATGTTAGTATACACAGAGAAAGTGTTTATTAACATCTTTTTTGTTTGTATTTGAATTGTAGGCTTTCAATCCTGTCTG